>Ga0228711_1004518_pt1 | contig 21379 bp, 18 predicted proteins | sample MedpolnodulmetaG_2_FD_177996 | JGI IMG/M metagenome (GOLD analysis project Ga0228711, IMG submission 177996) | Root nodule microbial communities from Medicago polymorpha collected in Santa Monica, California, United States - brown nodules | ecosystem: Host-associated > Plants > Roots > Nodule... | reverse complement strand
CCCCTCTTGTGGTTTTTCTCACCTTCACAGGTACCTGAAACTTATGAAATATTGATAAATTATGTCATGAATGAAAGATCTCAATGGAATGAGATGGAACCGAAATGAAGTCAATGACGACATGTTTTTGGATATAATATAGCCCTATATGTGATAAGTAATAATGAGGGTCATGAGTTAAAAGTCTATTAAAGATTATAGATAAAGAAAATATCAACAAATGGAAAGAGACAATTCCATTGAAATCAAACTTGCTTCATAAAGCAAAATTTGTTTGAACTTATAGTTCGCACACTTGAAGGTTTGAAGTTAAATGGATATATATGATTTTTTGTCCGAAAAGGGAATTAGTATGGTAAAATATATATATATATATATAAAGTTTGATAGGTTCACCTAAAGTGAATTGGTAAATATTTACCGTTTAATTTTAAGAAACATATATTGTTTAGAGACATATTCACCTGAAGTGAATTCAAGAACTTTTTCATACTTGATTAAGTTCAGTAGCACAAGAAAGACTAAAATTATAATAAAGATGTGTTACAATTTATTTGTATGGCTCACTTGATAGTGATGGTTATATGAAACTCCCTGAATGATTTCATATGCGTAAGACGTACAATCAAAACTATTGAACATATGACATCATTTGTCCATTTTAAGGATTTGAAAATGAATTTCTTATAATCGATTTAATGATAATCATATATATATATATTATTAGAACTCTTGAAGAGATTCTAAATTTGTTATATAAATGTTGATATGGACAAATCTAATTGATTATGTACTATAATGATTGTGATGTGAGTAAAGATCATGTCCTCAAGAAAATTATGAACAACTTGAATTGTTCAAGTGGGGACACTAATGTATTTTGCTTATTATATACATCGTGATATTTTTATTTTTTTTGTCAATATTAGTAAATACATATATTGCAGTAAAGTCAAGCATACAATTTGTACCTTAGAGAAATAACAATATCTCTCAATCATTTGAAAATACTAACACCACATCAAGGAAGTGGAGAATGCTCTTTAACAAAGATTATGATTTTACACATACAAGAAACTTGTGGTTTTCTAATTTTAAAAGGAGGTTCTTTCAACAACTCAATGTGAAGATATCTCAAGAGCTGCTAATTTGGAGAAGAGTATGGAGATATATCATTTCTTTCTACAAAGTCACCGTCAAATAAATTTTTTGAGTAACTAGTATAAAAGATCATTTAAACTTCTTCGTCTCATATATTTAATTATCTTTATGAGGGGGGGAGACAAAAATGTATTCTGCACTCTTTTTCCCTTAACCATGGTTTAATCCCACTGGGTTTTTTATGGTAAGGTTTTTAATGAGGCAGATTACGACACAAAAGGATGTTGTACTCTTTTTCCTTCACTAGAATTGTTTTTCGATTGGGTTTTTCTCTAGTAATGTTTTAATGAGGCATATCCTCGATTGACATCTAAGGGGGAGTGTTATGAATATAATAAATGGATGTCCATAAACTCTTATACTTATCTCTTAAGTGACACCATATTACTTATCCTTTAAGTCACACATATTTGTACTTAGCCCTTAAGTACTTAACTATTAAGTCATATCATTGTATTTCTCTCTAAATAGAGACCACATGTAACATAATTGTACATCACAAGAATAATATAATCCTCTTTTCTCTCTCTCTCTCTCTCTATTCTCTCTTCTTCTTTTAAGCTTGTTCTTCTTATTCTTATTTTAATAGTTTCATAACAAATACTTAATTCCATTTTTATAAGTATAATATATTATATTAAGCTATTATTTTTTTTCTTTTTAATTCTTTTAATACTACATATGAGTTTAATTTAATCAATTTTGTTTCTATTTCGTATGTTTTAAAGATAATCAATCATTGTTATTCCGTACTATTAATTTTTTTATAAATCATATGTTATATTTTGTATCGAACCTATTTTATAAGATTATTATTAATAAAAAAGGTTAAAAATTTTAATTTGGACATCCAAAAAGTCAAAAACCGATCCAAATTAAACCACATTAATTTAAATCGCATCGGGTTTTTAAAATTAATCATCCAAAACCGAACCGAAACCACGTATAATTTTATCTTTGGATCAGATGAATTTTTCTCTCAAAATCAGACCACGAACACCCGTATGATCACATATCGTCGTATACTATAATGCCTTTTTTTGTTATGCATCCATGCACTGAAAGTTTTGCGATCTTATACTATAATGCCTTGATGCCTATCCCTGGAACCCAACTTATTTTAAAAAATAAAACATTAAATCATAATAACAAAATAAATGACAAAACCCAACTTATTTTAAAAAATAAAACATTAAATCATAATAGCAAAATAAATGACAGAAATGGATTTATGAACTTTCATTTCATATAACCACTTTATCTTTTTGCTTATTCAGTCAATGTGGGATATATTTAGTGCCTAAGCTTTAGCGGCTAATAATATATAGAACGGTGTCATTAATTATGTTAATGCTTTAATTACTGCAAAAGTATGTTAGATTCAATGATCCAATAGGATAAGGTCTGAATGGCAGAACTCGATTACTCAACCTTGAAAGTTTATTTTTCTTATTTTCAAATAGTATGATCGATAAGAGTATTTACATTTTGAACAGAAATATTATTACCAGTCTTATAATCAATTAATATCATTTCAAAAATGACTATAAACCAATTTAATCAAAGAACACCAAATTCAACCAGTTTTGAGTGAAAGATTCATTTATTGAGTGCAACCAGTTCCGATCTTTATTTTGAAAGTATCATCTATAAATAAAGAAATCTGAAGGTTGGTGAAGGAAATACTTTAAGCTTTTCAATTTCTTAATGACTTTTTTGCCAATCTGTTTGTTATTTCTTGACATCCCTTGTTAACATTTTTATTATCCTTAATGCAAATTCCTTGTAAGATACTGTCAAATTTGTTGCTTGCTATGGAAAATTCAAGCACTAACTTAAATTTGGAGATTCATCGAGCAGCAGCTGCTACTGCGGCAGTCAATAAACAGTTTGAGTAGGGCAGTCAAAGAGATGGAGATAGAGAAAATAATGCTTTAGGATCAAACTCAGAAGGTGAGCTAAAATCTGATAGGTCAGGCCCTTACTTCATTTGTAATGAAGACATTTTTTCAAAATGAAATTCAGATTTTTCTTAATGGTGTTGACCGCTAGAACATTAGTGCGATGTTTGAAGAAAAATTGGAAGTTTAAATACCAAATAATTATACTTTGATCTAATTATACTTTGATCTAATGTTTTGTGATTTGAAAAAATAGAGTGTGGGAGGCCCACATAAAATAGAACACAAACATTAGTAGTGTTTAAATTACGGTATTTAATTTTAAATACATGATAATGATAAAAATAATAATAACTACTCCCTCCGTCCCAAATTGTATGTCGCTTTAGAAAAAAATTTTTATCTCAAATTATATGTCGTTTTACAATACCAATGCAACATTAATGTTACTTTTTCTATTATAACCTTAACTATTTATTACTCTCTTCTTTCAATTTTTCATTTATCTTTCCTATATTATTTATTAAGGACAATTTTGTAAAACAACTTATAATATCTGTTTTCCACACAATATTAATTGCATTTCTTAATATGTGTGAAATGTCCAAAACGTCATACAATTTGGGACGAAGGGAGTATTATTTTTTTTCGTAAATCACTTCCCATAAATTTAGCTTATGGTGGTTGTGATAAGAATAAAAATTTAATTGAATTTCTTATATTTCCTTCGTTCAAATCCAATAGTTTGTTTCCTCCACTTTTGTGGATTTGTTTCTTTTGATCATATCCACAAGTGTTGTTGAACTCATTAATGGATAAATTTCATTTTGATCTTATCCATTACAGTAATTGCTGTCGCAAATTTTGCTAAAACAGTTACAAAATCTCTATATAAGTAGAGGACTCCACTCAGTTCAAAAACTACACCAAAAAGTTTCATTGAGTTTTCGGGAACTCTTTCTCTCTTCTCCCTTTCTTGACTCGTGTTGACGAGTTTTTCTTCTCTTCATCTTCTTTTTCTGTCCCTTTGGAATTAAGAGTGTTCTTAAGACCATAGTCCCTTTTCGGTTTAATGTCCCTTCGAAATTAAGAATAGTCTTAAGTTCATAGTCCCTTCAATATTTTTATGTCCTTCGCGATAAATAATAATTTAAGATCATAGTCCCTTTTTTGGTATAATGTCCCTTCAAAATTATGAATGATCTTAAAATATATTCTTTTTCGATCCTTGAAGAAGTTAGACGTTAGAATGGTGTAAAACCATATTTGAGTGATCATAGTATCATAGTTGGAGAAGTTAATAATTAGAGTGGTGGTAACATCTTATTTGAGTAGTCTCAGCACCATAATAGAGTGGTAAAAATACCATAATAAAGTGGTTTCAGTATTAAAAGAATGATCTTGGTACCATATTGGAGGTGTAATTCTCGAACGGTTTTCTACAATGCAGTAGTTAATCGAACAGTTGTAGCTAAGTTTGTTTTATTGGAGGCGGCATGGTTGATATTCTGTCTTGCATTTTGGGCAGTGCCACGAAACGTCTTAAAGAGAGCGACTTGGTCGTGACTCAACCTAGTAACAATTTCGGTAGGTAAAAGAATTTGGAAATCCAAATACAACAGTTTAAAAATCCAAAAACAACATTGATTTTTTCTTACTTCCTTTATAGATTGAGAATGCAGAGTTTTCATGCCCTTGTTGGTTTCATGTGGGAGCAAAACCATTGATATAGAGAATTTCTGACCTAAACCCTAAACATGTAAGAACTTTTTTTCGAGAACAAAGATTTTTTTCTATCAAGATTGCTATTATCTTTTTAGGTGTTGTAATTTCTCATGTCATGTAAGATTTATTGTCTTTGTTATTTTGTTATATGTTGATTTCGGTGTTTTTCAAGTGGAAAATTTGTATGTTCTTAATTCATATGTTCTTAAGGAAGTTAAAAGTAGCATGTTTGCATTGATTTCAACAACATTTTGACTTTTAAAAAGTTAAATTTATCACTTTTCACCATTTTTCAATGCTATATTTCTATTTATATCCCCTTATCTAATGCCCTAAGGGCAATGGTTAGCATTCTCCAATAAATTAATATCAATGCTAAGAACTAGCCATAACTTAATTAATTAAGTGTGTGTTTGGTTTGGCGTTGGCGAGAATTGATTTTGATAGAATTGAATTTGAGAGAATTGATTTTGTTTAAAATTGAGTTGAATAAGATTTAGTAGCTGATTGCATCAAAGTTAAGTGGACCATATTGCATCTAATTTCAAAAACATTTAAAAGCCCGTGGACATCACAACTTAGCATATTTATTTTTACATTTCAAGATAAAATTATTTTCTATTCCTTTATTTGTTGCCCCCTTTAGGATCAATGAATGAGTGAATAGTTCACCAATACAATACATGTAAAAAAATGACAACTACTATTTATTTTATTTTCTTGCACCAGAGATTAACTCCTTTTAGGTGTCAGAACATACATCTTGCAGGCATGTGAATCTAACTCAGCAGAGATTTCACCCGAAACCAATGATTGTGTTGAGTGCTGCAAAAATCATTACACACCATCAAAACCATATGAATTTAAATTGTTTTGCACAATACAATGAAAAATGAGCCTAGATCTCTTACCTCCCATAAATCTCTTGCATCAACTATAGTTCCTGATTTCAGACTTATATCTGACCAAGATGCAGTTACTGTTGCATTTGATGAACTTCTATTCCATAAGACCACTGCTACTTTGTTATTATTGAGAGGACCTGCCCAAACCTATATCCATAGAATTTTTAGTAAGAAGTTGTATGTAAGAACTATGAGACAATTTTCACATGCATATGTACGTATATAATACAAAAATGATTTGATTATAAGGTTGCATTAGTTTGCATTTATCGCAGGCTGCTCTAGATCCATGTATTGATTTGAAAGTTAAACAAATTTAGTATCATTATAAGTTGTGAGAAATCAAACTTAAACACCATATAAAGGGAAAGATAATTATGTCACCTCTAAATCATTGTTGCTTTTGACTTTCTTTCCCTGAACTCCAAGTTTATCTGCAATACCACAAGAAACGTGTAAGTTTCAAAGCATTCTTTATTGAAGAAATTAATACATTTATCTTTCAAGAAAGTCTACTTACCTTGGTTTACTGCAATAACTTCAGAGTTGCTTATCAATTCATACGTGATATTATCCATTGCTTGAATATTACAACCAACTAATAAAGGGGCCTATTTAAACCAAGTAAAATAGTTATAAAAAAAAAACGAATTCAAGACATATTACTTTGTCTTAACAATAGGTATATAAAAATTATTTCATACCTTAGCTAATGCCCAAATGCTGAAATGGGCACGATATTCCTCTGTTGTCATGCCTCCATTTCCAACTTCAAGCATATCAGGATCTAATATCCAAACATTAATGACAATACGAGGAATTAATATTGGAGTTTGATGTACTTGTAATGATCTTAAACTTAACATTCATAAAATTACTAGTGAGGTTAGTTAATTACCATTCCATCCTCCAGGTCCAGCATAAGATGCCCATTTGTCGTTTACATCTATTATAGAAGTCATGCTAGTGATGGAAAAAAGTTAGTTGGTCATAATATAAGAAAATGAAGAAAATAATTGAAATTTTATTTTCCTGAGCTAAATTATTACGCAAAAGGAAATAATGTAAAATGTGAGAATGTGAGTTATCACAATAATTTTACCTATTCCAATTATCTTCAATATCTCCGGTTGTTCTCCAACTATTTCCCACACTTTTGGCCCATGTTGCTGGATCTTCCCATCCCCTATGTTTCAAAAAAGAAATTAGAATGAAATATAAAATGAAATATCAATTATGTATGAGAAACATTATCACCAATCCAGCTTACCATTCACACATAGAGAAGAAGATTGACCTTCCCGATTTTAATAAGGCTTCACTCATTGGTGGGTACCTGATTTACACAACGTATGAAACTAGTAAGTACTATCTTTTACAAAATATTAAGTATATTGATATACCTATTTGCATTTGAAGAAAATAAATTAAATACCTTTCTCTAACGCTTATACCATTATTTTCACAATTATCATACTTCAAATAGTCGACTCCCTAAAGAAAAATTTGAACCAATATTGGTTAACAACATAAGGTTAGAAATAGAATATAATGTTGATAAAAGTGAAAAATGATTTTCAAATAATGTATGTATATATGGTTTACCCAAGAAGCAAATGTTTTGGCATCTTGTATTTCATGTCCTAGTGATCCAGGCATACGTTTACTACAAGTTTGATTTCTGCATAGCAATTATAAGTGATCATAAATAATGCTTGAACAATCATATTCATGATCATCAAATAAAATTTAATATTTCGATACCCGGCATCTGAATAAATTCCCAACTTCAAGCCTTTCCTATGAATATAATGAGCTAGAGCCTTGATTCCTGACGGAAACGTTGAAGCCTTAGGAACCATATTTCCCTAACATATTTAACTTGTCAGAGGTATAAACACTATGATATATTAATCTATTAATTTAAATTCACTTAACCTATATTTTTTAAAAATAGACACATAAAAGTACATGAAGAAAATAAATATACAAATCAATGGAATTTTTTTTTAAAGACGATATATATTAAATACCTGTGAGTCTCGATTAAGTTCCGCCCAACAATCATCTGAAGAAAAAAAATTAAAATTTATATTATTAAAATATATTTTCATAAATAAATAAATGTCTATATAATATTTTACACATAATAAAAAAAATACATTAATATTTAAAAAAGTTCTCTACAAGAAACTTTAAAAAAATATCAACTAAATATTCACTCATCAACAAAATAAAGAGTAAGTATAGTAGCAGCAATGATCGTTGTAGTTGCCACTTGCCACCTACCTAAATTGATATACTTGTACCCTAGGGCAGCAAGTCCAGTTGACACGATCGCATCAGCTGAAATGATAAACCAATATTGTTTACTTCAATTGAGTTAAATATATTTAAGCTGTAAAAATAATAGCTTAGGGAACATCATAATAATGATAATAAACATATATACCTGTATCTCGGATTAAACTTTCATTTATATCACAACCAAAATGGTTCCAACTATTCCATCTGAACATCATAAATATAATTGATTAAGAAACTATATACTTTCATGTATTTAATTGGAGAAAATTATGTGTATTTTTACGTGATAATCATAAAAGAGAAAATGGATATATTTGAATTTGAATGAACAATGGATGAGAATGATAAATAAAGAGAGTATTGCATACCCCATAGGAGGTGTCTGACCAAGTCCATTTTGCAACATATAACTCTTAATTTTGGTTACATTGTTGTTTCCTAATAATCGAGCAGCTGAAGATGATGGAACACTTGCAATAATATTCAGCAACACTAGGATACAAAATGCAAGCACCGTCGATCTAGCCATTGCTCTAATTATTTGAACTTCCAATGAACCTATGAATAATGAATGATGATGAATATTGCATAACTTTGTAGTGGTATATATAAGACCAACCATGCAAGCAATTTGATGATTTCTGACATTGGCCAACATGCATTCAAGGTGAAAGAGAACAAGTAGAAGAAGAAATTAATATTGTTATTCAAAATGGAAATGATATTTTGTTCTTCCGTCAGTTTGTCCACTAGATGAATGAATTGAATATAATAGCTGTCTTCATTCATTTTCCTCATAACAATACATACATCATTATGATGCTATGTTTTTATATTATTTTGGCTTTTTTTGTTTTTTATGTAACATATATATACTTTTTATGTCATGTAAAGAGTGACAAATTTGTTTATTTCTCATTAAGAAAAACTTATTACCAACCCATTTAGGTTGGCCTCGTGCGGATGACTTGAGTCCTTCTTCTTAAAGTTTTTGATTCGATTATTTACTGTGTCAATTTGAGTGGGATACTTTACTTTATTAATAAAAAAAACTTGTTACTGTAAATATAAAATAAAGGGTATTGTCTATGAAGTAATATATGTAGCATTAATTTCCTTCAGAAATAAAATATGTAGCATTAATTATAATATACATCTGATTCAAATAATAATTAATTGTTACATTAAAAGATTTAAAAAAATATACTATCTCCGTTCCTAAATATAAGAGCCTTTTGTCAAAATTACGGAGATTAAGAAAGTTGGTTGTACTATTAAATTTGTATATAATTACTATTGTTTTTACAATTTTATCCTTAAAAAAGAGAGTTAATTTATGTTTTCAACATAATATTTATTGTTGATTGAAGAAAAAGATGCAAAATAAATAAGGGTATGTTGGTAAAGAAATAATTAATGTACTTGGAAATACTAAAGGGGTCTTAAAAGGGGTCTTATAATTAGGGACGGAGTTGGTGCAAAAATATTTGTACATATTGGCAGGACTCTCGGAGAGTATGGCTATCTCTCCGGTTCATGCATTCTAATTATTTTTGAATTAAGTATTCAAAAAATATATTGAGTCTGTTATAATAGTTATGGGCATTCCAAAACAAAACAAGTAGACCTTTCTTTTATCTTGTGCAGTTTTCAATGATGAGTATGGAATGAATTTCTTTCTTACACTCTTCATACAAAATATCCCGTCACATTTTTTCAATCATACATATATTACCTTAATTACTTTCAAGGTAAAAGATACATAGACATAGAGAAATAAATTTATTTCCCTCATCAAACAAAAGATATATAAAGGTATGAGTGAAAAAAAAATTGGCCAACTTAGTATGGAGATTGGCTCATATCTTACAATGACGTGAGGCCTAATATTATGTACTAATTTTGCAATTGAAATTTTGGCTGATGAGTTCTAACCTATAATGATGCATTTAGGCTCTTGAACCATGTTATTTTGTGAGTCATAACCTTAGTTAATTTAGGGTCTTTCACTTTGGTCATTTGTAGATACTTGCAGGTATTTTATCCGTTATTTTGTATGATATTTACAAGTATTTACAAGTAATTCAGGGTCTTGTACTTTGGCTATTTGGTGTTTGCAAAGTTAGTTGCCAATGAGTGGATGCACAATTATGAAAGGTTTTGATGAAACTGAAGAATATAAACCACCAAGAACTTCAACACAATGGAAGATAAGTCTCAACTAAGTTGTTTATCCTAAACAATTACACACACTTGGTAAAAATGGAGTAAAGGCATCAATTTCTGCTGAGAACACTTTTACAATCATTAGTAAAAATGGTGACTGAACAATTGCACACCACCAACATAGACATAGCCATGGCTGATTGATAATATTTCAGCTCTGGAATAGTCAACAATTTGTAATCAAATTATCAAAACATCACCATGCAATCTTCATCAATACCCCAACAGTACATCATATTAAAACACAATGATCACACAATTATGCTGGTAAAAAAAGAGTATTTATTCATGTATATTATTTCTCTCCCTTATGTTCCTCTCAAGGCCGCAAGCCTAGCAGCTAAATCATCATAATCGGGTAAGTTGGGATGCACATGTCGAGCTTCTTTTGATCTATCTGGCTGAAACGAAGCAGCTCGAGTAAACACTTTGTTGACTTCCATCTCTTGTGATTGTTCATGAGGAAGAGAAACTGATCGAGGTGCACGAGGGATGATATCTGGTGTCTTATCAGGTCCATCATCCATTTGGTGTGCATGACGACTTTTAGACCTTCTTCTTGATTTCTCAGGCACGGAGATGGTTGGCTTTTTGCTATAATGGATCAGCAATCTATCTATTACCCTTTCTTCTTCATCTTTTTTATGTTTCTCATCGTCAAACAAAATTTGTAGGCCACGTTTTGATTCGTCTCGTCTCTTGCTCCTTGATTTTCTCGCAGCTTCAGCATCTTCTTTATCGGCATCATTGTGAGTAGACCGTGATTTCGAGTGCCTCCGCCTCGTAGATTTTTGTTTTAATATAGGAAATTCTCTGGCCTCTCCAAGAACAGGGGATTCTTTCTCATGATCCTGTTTACTCGGTCGAGCATGTCTAGTGGCCTGCAAATCCTGCTCAGAATGATCCAAATCGGATCGGATTCTCTCTGTAGTAGAAGCAGGATCAGGCTTTTGATGTATTGAAGAATTTGTTGGGATGCCATCATTGTCATTATGTGAAGATGCTAATTCAGTTCTTTGTGTGCTGGTCTTGAGTTTAGAATTAGGTTTTACATAAGGTGGTGGGATGGCATTACTGTAGTACGGCTTTACCTTAGGAGTTTCATCCTTTTGAACTTTTCTCTGAGAGTTATCAAGATCAGGTAGCCCACCATGATTAACAGCAAATGGCTCATTCAAATTGCTCTTCGGATGAAATCCCGCATGATTTGGAGACTTCCTAGCAGTGGCAGTGTCCGGGCTTTCTCTTACACGGGTGGCATTCCCCCTTCTATCATGTGAATCAGAACCATCGTCAAATTGGTGCACTCTCTTATCCTGAGAAGAACATCCAATTGGTGGTTTTAGCATACTACCCTCTTTCCAATAGACACCTTTCTGAGAAGTAAGTTCTTCTTTTCCTAGCAACGGATTGCCGTGGCTATCCCTCGGTAGATTGACTTCATCATACCTAGTGATTGGCTTGAATCCTTTTTCAGGGAGCTTAGATTTGGGATGAAGATAATTTTCATCTGCTTTTGAGACAGCAGCTTCTTTACCATTCCGATATTTGTGCCCACCGTTAGATTGGTCAGGACTATTATCTAACAAGATCTCAGCCTTGCCTTGTAATGGTTTCCCAACTGAATGGTCAGATTTATGAGTATTGTGGCCCTGCACAAGCAAATGTATTTTATTGGTATTGGTATATACACAAACATATAAGCATATGTTAAAATGGTTTCCCAACTGGAAAATAAAAACCTCAAGGACTAAATCAATCATGTAAATAATGAGGGAAAACGGTAACTATATCAAGAATTGGGAGAATTTTAAATTTAACGAACAAAACTAATAGAAAAATGTAAAAAGAGGCTGAGGACAACACCTTAGCAGAGGATTTTGACATCCTCAGTTCAAAAGCTTTGGAGTCCCACTTTATTTGAAACTCTGAAGAAATCTCTTGCATCAAGCGAACCTTCTGCTCCAAGGTAAAAGACTTTGGATTCAAATTTGCAGCAAACTGATAAGTAGCAATTTAATCAGTCAGTTCAGGAATAAATCATAAATATGTATAATTGTAATGATATAAGAAGAAAAAAAAAATTAGAGTGACCTCTTGATTGACATAACAATCTAGACAGTTTCCGTATCTCTCCTGAAATATTTGCCGAAGGTCACGTAACTCTGGTAGATCAGAAAATCTTGCTGCGGCAATAATCAGACACGCTATAGCTTCCCTGCATTCTTCAGGGCATCCACTGTAAAGATATTAAAACAACTTAATTACATCAATTAAGTGATATTTAGACACTACATGTGTCAAAAAAATGCACATCAGCATGCAAAAGAAAGTCAACAACAGCATTTCACGTGAACTATTGGAGAATGACATTCCTCCTGTTCCATTCATATCAAAAGAATTGCAGAGTAATATTGCAACAGTAAAATTATGTCTATTGGAAAGAGGGTAGTATGCTAAAACCACCAATAAATCCACTTGTTAAAATAATGATTTATGACAAATAATAATATTGCAACAGTAAAATTTATACCAACTACAAAATTAATAATTTTTGTAACTCTTGTTAAGAAAAACAACTTTTTTGTCACCTTTACACATTTCTGTGCTTCACATGTATGTCATAAATCATTCTTATAACAAGTGTACTTGTATGCCATCATATGACATCAAAACAGTAAGTTTTGTTCTCCCTACAGAATGAATAATTTTGGGCCTTTCTTTCACATTTTTGTACTTCACATGCATGCCATCAATCACTATTCTTATAATTTTCAGATGATGAAAATTATCCGTTATAATTAGATAGAGTCTACGTGCATAATTTCAATTGTGTAATCTTGAGTTGAAATTCCAATTATAAGAAAGCCCGTTTGCTCAAAGTTGTATGCAGGAGTGGACTGCAATATGTATGAAGACTACCTACCCGGAGCTATATTTAGCTAGAAACATGCAATATCTGTACATGCACACATATACTTATGGTGCACTACTGATGAATATTAAATTTGTTTTCAACCAACACGAATAAATAACAAAAGAGAACTCCAGAGATCCATTTTATTTTAATACAGGAAAGTAAAGTGGCAACAGGATAACGTGAAAGATTTAGTAAGAAAGAACGCTTTTATATCATCCAACACACTAAAATGTAACTAAGGTGTATTTTGAAATCATGAATAGTGATTTAGAATGGCAAATTATTTGATAACAAAAACTAAAAAGCAAATGAAATGCAACACTAAATGCACATAGGAAGACAAGGAGAAAAGTCAGGTTCAATTAGAAAACCATACAGTCTTCATCGATTGTTTCTTTCATATAACCGCCAAAAAAAGAAAGTGGTTGGACCATATCACTATTGAATTTCTATAAGACATGGTTTTTCATATTTTATACAATTGTTGATGTCCAGTATGATCATACATTGATTACTCATTTACATGCCCCGAAAATGTAAACCTAAAAATAGAATCTACTTTCCTGCCTTAGGAATTATAATAATAGACACATGAAGCCTGGTATGTTGCTTTTATCAATTATCAGCCATGATTCAGACGAAGAAAAAATACATCCCCGAGAAATAAAAAAATATATCCACATCTAAAGCATAACCATTAAAATAGATTTATACCTCAGTTTCTGTAGCACTGAGAGGTGCTTCAACACAAAATCACAGGTCCACTCAACAAAATCATAACAAGATGTCAATGTCAACTCAGCAATGAGTCCTTCAGCCTGTAAAACCATCTCACGAATATGATCTAAGTTAAATTAAGAAAATAGTGTTGCAAACGCAATAATCTTAACCAAATTTAAAATTCTCACAAGTCCTAAGGTCTCTATCGATTCAAAATGAAAAATCACTGTAGATAAGATATTCATATTTCCAATACATTAAACAAAAGACTAAACTACCAAATCTGTCCATGACTTTGTAGGGTGCTCTCAAATAGGTCACTGAGATTATGACTATTTCACAAGGGTCCCAGACTCTGTCGAATTTTACTCACATTAATCCTTCTTAGATTATGTTAGGGACTAAATTCATAATATTAGTAAGTGGTTAAATATAGGGACCACATTAATAATAAGTTGTTAACTATACGGACCTAATTGATAGTAAGTGGCTAATTATAGGGAACAACTTGACAGTTTAATAGAAACAGAGACCTTTTTGAAATATGCATAATCTTAGGGATCTATGCGTTGTACAAATTTAGGGACTAATTTAGTGGGACTATTCTAAACAAAATAAACAAAAACAGTGGGCAAAAAACAAATCTCATCTCACTCAAATTCCATTCTATTTCTAATTATAAACCTAATTAAACAAAGTCTCAAATCGCCAAAACATCATCAAACTTCAGAATCCATTGTATATTCTTTGCCTAAAAGTACAATCAAGCAAGAACAAAACTCAGCAAGTCAGCATAACTATATCGATCGATTTAAACAGAAAAAACACAGTGAAACAACAAATCTCATCTCCCTCAAAGTCCATTCTATTTCTAATCATAAACAAATAAAACAAGTCTCAAATCGCCAAAACATATTCGGGAGATTAGTCACTTAGTCCCTGAATAGGAAAGGAGTCATCACTTTAGTCCCTGAATGCAGATAAATTGCAAAATAGTCCCTGAATGTAGACTCTGTTAGTCAATTTAGTCCCTGAATACAGATTCCGTTAGTCAATTTAGTCCCTAAATGTAGACCTCATTAGTCACTTTAGTCCCTGAAATTGACCAACAGAGTCTACATTCAGGGACTGTTTTGCGGTTTCTTTGCATTCAGGGACTAAAGTGACTACTTCTTTCCCATTGAGGGACTAAAGTGACTAATTCCCCAAACATATTCATAATCCATTCTACATTCCTTGACTAACAGGATAATTAATCAAGACCAAGGCATAACTATATCAATCGATTGCATATAATAGTCTCACATAACTAAATCCATAAATTGCAACAACAACAACAAAAAATATTTCTAATTATAAACAAAGTTTCAAATTACCAAAACATTCCGAATACATTCTACATTCTTTGACTAACACAGTAAAATAATGCAAAACCAAAAACACATCATAACTATATCAAACAATTTCATAATAAAAATCTCAAACAAATAAATTCACAAATTCAACAAAATCAAGTAGCAATTACCCTTCCATAAGCATTAACATCCAATCCATTCACCAACAAATCACCAATATCTTTCTTCAAAAACTTCTCCGTTGCTTTCCTCTTCCTCCTTATCACATCGATCCGATTCTTCGTCAACTTAATCAACGACTTACTTCAAAATTCAAAAAACAAAATCAAAAACCTCATCATAACTACATTAACAAACTCAAACTTTCTTAATCAGAAACTAAATCAAGCATGCAAAACACAAAAAATCATTAAAATCTTAATCAACTATTCTTCGCAATTTTTTCAACAATTTACTTCAAAATTAAAAAAAGAAAACCGAATCAAAACTACATTAACAAACTCATTCAAATTTTCTTAATCAGAAACTAAATCAAGCATGCAAAACACAAAATCATTCAAATATTAATCAACGATTGTTCGTCAAATTTTTCAACGACTTACTTCAAAATCTAAAAAAAATCAAAAAAATCGAAAAACCGAATCATAACTACATTTTCAATTGTTATGCATCAGAAACTAAATCAAACATGCAAAAACAAAAAAAATCATTCAAAAAAAATTCAGAAATTAAAAAAAAAAACCGAACCATTTCGCGGCGAATCCACGACCGAGTAAGCCGTCAAGCATAGTTGAAGATCGATCGGTGAATTGAATCAGTGAACGATTCTTCAACTCGGAAGTTGAAAATCGAAGATTCGCGAAGATTCGGTTTCGAAGAGTAATGGCACAGAGAAAGAGAACTAAGTAGTGGAAGAAGACGAAGAAAGAAGAAGAAAGAAAAAAGGAAGAAAGATTAATGACTTGGTTTTATACTTTAATTTTGTGATTAGTGTTGTACAATGACTGAAATGACCTTTGAGTTTTGTTGATTAAGCTTGATTAACGGTATAGGAGTGTGGGTTTAAGTGTTTTTTAATGACTGTGATTAGCTGTCTTAATCGGAAGTTTTTAAGTAAGCATTGACTGTTTACTTAATGTGTGTCCTAAGTCCTAACCTATTTTATTTTTCTGTCACAAAAATATTATTTTATTTGTATGAGTGTGATCTTTAGACAAAGTAATAGACATGATTGAAATTCACATATAAATCATTTATAATTTTGGCTTTGTCAAATAAACTACAAGTAGTTACTTTGCATGATAATCAATTATTTATTTATAACTCTCAAATTAAAAGTTTTTATTGAATATAACTCCCCAATTTTTTAATAAATTTTTACACTATTTGGTACTACAATAATTTTAAATGAATGTACAATAAACTTTTTAAAAAACATAAGTAAATGTTGATTTTTTATCATTTTTTTTTTGGAGATTTTTTATTATATTAGTAAGTACAATTTACTATAAGTATAAAACTCTGGATGTTTGATCGTTGATATATTACGAAAATAGTTTATTGAAGTTTAACCTCATCTCAAAGTTATCTATAAAATTGGTGGATACTGGATTACCACTCATAAGTATCGATCTCTTCGTACTGAAACTCAATTGTGTTTCTTAATAAAAAAGAAACATAGTCTCTAGAGTTAAAGAGAGATTATGAACGTGATTGTAAACTTTACATTTAATAAAATTTCAATGAGATGGTAAATAATCTTTTTCAAATTAACTAGGGTCATGAATTAAAATTCAATCTTGAATATGTAACAATTTTTAATATTTTGAGGAACAACTTTGCCACCTATTAAATTTAACCTAACCGAACAATTAATTTCTTCCATTGCATGCTAATGATACTTATTTCACACAAAAACTTTACTCAACAGCAAAAAGTCCTTATATTAATAGAGAACTTACACACACAAATCTTTAAATTCAAAGAACTCTTACAAATGTCAGACATGGGTTTTTTTTTTTGAACAATTTATGAAATATGAGCAAAATCCTTGCATAGGTTTTGTTTGAGCAAAATCATGTTAAGATGGTGTAGTTAAATTATAGCCGTTTGATTCAATGAGTTTTTACTATTAAGAACCGTAATTAACGGTCAAGATCTAAACAAACTACAATCAATGAGAATATTTTTGCTGAGCTGGATCGCTTTTTGAACATTAACAAAAGATATCGTACACGAATAGTTAATATATAAGCTTGATTTTATTACATAGTAGTATATACTTTTTGATTTTGTCCCAACATTATCTTCACTAAACTGGTAAGAAATTAATTTTCTGACATTAACGGAATGTATTTGTTAAGTTTCCAATTATAATGTTGTATTGCAATCATATTGGAATGTTTTGGCAGTGTACACCATTAGACAAAATTAGCATAGTTTTTAAATATTTGTCTTCTTCGAATAGCTTTTTCATATGTATGTGATGTCACATTTTGATACATACGTATAACCTTGTAATTTGTAAGGATAATTTTTTAATGGTAGAATCAAGACAAATTAAGGTGGGATATTTGTTTGATTAATGTCCAACGATATGATTATTTTACTCATAAGATAAGATAAGATAGTAAAATAATTCATTTTCACAAAATGTAGTTATTCTTTTTTGGTTCATTGTGACGGTTTCAGATACTATTTTTGCTTGATTGATTGCACATCAATTTTAGTTTCATATATAAATGGTAATACCTTTAATGGAAAAATTAATTGTATTTTTTTGTCTGAATTAATTAGGAATTGAATTCAAGTTCGATGAATAACATCAAATGATGCAATAAAGGCATGTTTCATAGACAATGAAACCTCAAAGAAGAATGGAAAAATCTACCTTTTTTCTTCGGAAGAAGCTAAACTATCCCACTCAAATTGACACTGGAGAGAATCGAATTTGAGACCTTAAGAAGGAGCACACTCTCAGACCCTAGACCAATACCACGTCTACCAGATCAACCCAAGTGGGTTTAATTGATATTTTATCTAATGATCTACTACACCGATGAGTTTAAACTAACCGTTCGGGCAATTTAAAACAAGAGTATAGACTTATAGGGTGTGTTTGATCTGATAAAAAAACCAAAGACACGACATGACAACTTCAGTTGTACAGTTGACCTAATAAAAAAAATGAAAGACATGACATGACAACTTCAATTGTACAGTATTTGGATCAGTTTTTGGTCAAAAAGTGTTTGAACCCATGAAATCTTCATCGGTTCGGTTTGGTTCAGTTTTTACTGTTTTTCAAAAAAGAAACCGAACCAAATTAGTCGGTTTGGATGGGTTCGAGTTTGTTTGAAAATACAACTAAAAAAATCTATATTTTTACAAATTTGTATTTCATTCATACAACATACTCAACTATTTCATAGAACTTTGTTTTCCATGTTCTCTATTTTTCAAACTACTTTATATAACTAACATGAAAAAACTAACAAGAGATGGACGATCCCAACGACGGTGAGGAACGATGGTTTACGTGTGACTGGCGACTAATGTTATTTTTTAGTAGATAGAGAGTGACTGGCGGCTAGAGTTATTTTAATTTTGAGCTTAATCATAAATGTGTGTGAGGATGAATAATATTATTAAAATGGGAACTGAGGTTAGCATCAGTTTGCTTCATCGATTTTTGGATCTCAAAATTAAAAACAAAAAATCGAACAAACTAGATTGGTTTAGGTTGGTTCGGTTCGGTTTTGAACCAAGCCAAACAAGGTCGGATACTTTTTCGGTTTCATCGGTTTTGTCTGAACCATTTGCACCCATAACGTACAAGTCATATAAAATAACTTTTTGTCCACCAAATATCGTATAAGACCAAAAATTATATAATACCATAAAAGTTTGTCATATGTTGCTCTGCCTTGTGTTGTGTTGGTCTGTCTTGTGTTGTTAATTACTACTTCTTCCGTCTTTAATTATATGTCACTTTAGAAAAAAAATTATCTCAAACTATAAGTTGTTTTCCAATACCAATGAAATACTAATGTTATTTTTCCTATTTAGCTATTTATTAATCTATTTTCTTTCAATTTTTTAATTTATCTTTTTCATATCATTTATTAAAGACAATTTTGTAAAACAACTCATACTATTTTTTTTCATACAACATTAATTATATTTTTTAAAACGTATGAAATGTTCGAATCATCGTATAATTTAGGACGGAGGGAGTGTTATTTTTTTGTGCAATGTATGTATTCTACAAAGAATCAAAATCGCACATCGGTGATACTACATTATATTTATGACAACATGTGTCGAGAAAGTTATCAGCCGACCAAATTTGCCCTACCCATGATCCTTTGTGGAGTGGAACATAAAATTCAACTAGTTGTTGCAACATCTACAACAGAATAAGCAATCTAACGACAAAGAGAAAAGGACTTTGCTTCGATATGCAGGAGGACATAGTCTTCAATACCGTAATTATTTTAATTGTCTTAATAAAACAATATTTTAATTGTGATTAGACAAAGTGGTTCTTTATTTTAAATAGAATTAGACAAGGTAGTTTGGCCTTCGAAATTCAAGCAATGAAAAAATAGTAAGAATTTTTATGAAGAAAAATGATGTTCAACACACTTTCTTTTTTGAGAGAAGAAGTGAGACGTAATAAACATAGCTAGGTTATTAGTTTGGTTAAATTACATCAGAGGTCTTTTAAGTTATTTAATTGTAATAGTTTGGTCCTTTAACTTTTTATTGTATCACTTAGGTCTTTTAAGTTATTTAATTGTAGGCTTAATTGCTATTTTAGTCCCTTAACTAATTTATTGGTATCGGTTTGGTCCCATAACTAAAAAAAAGTCCATTTCGGTATTTTAACTTTTGTTCCGTTACATGTTTTAGTCCCATCTGTTAGTTTTAATTCAATTCCGTTAGGGTTATCCATAATGTCTGAAATCAGGGCTGATTTGGCATAGATTTAGATGATGAGATGGCATAGTAACACTTTTAGGACATTTTTAGTGAGATTAAAGTGATCTAGAGAGAGAAACAGAAGAAGAACGGTTTTGCGAAGAGTTTTCACGCGAAGAAGAAGAAGACGAAATCGAAGGACAAAATCTCGACGACAACATCAGGTTTGTTCTTTTTCTTCTTCATCTGTTATCTGTTTCATCGATGGGTTAAAAAAATATGGGCTTTAATGTTACTATTTTTGGGTTAGGGTTTATGAAAAGTGGTTTCTGGTTTTAGGGCATTTGGTTTCTAGTTTTAGGGCATTTTAAACCTTTGTTGTGTATTGTTGTTGTTTAAGGGGTTTTTTCTGAATATTAAATTGCAGTGGTCCAGTATTTTTGATATTCGTGTATGATTGTTTATTAGGATTTGTGGGTAAGTGTTCATGGAGGATAAGTTTGAAGTGGTATGTCACTACGGTGGTCATTTTGATGATTTCAACCATAATGGATATTATGGTCTTGAGAGCACTTGGTTATGTGATCCAGATTACTGGTGCTACTTTGAAATCATAGGTAATCTAGATGTTTTAGGTTATAAGGAAGAAGCTATTGATTCTATCTGGTTTTATGAACCATACATGGCTGATGAAATGGTGCTATTGGATAATGATAATCGTGCAAAGAGGGTTCAATCTATATCACAAAGTGATGGACAAGCTCATATCTATATTGTTCACAAAATATCACAACCAGAAATTATTGAGATGATAGATTATTATGGTTTAGATGAATGCAATATGGCTGATGAGAATGGTCCTACTGATAATGTAGGTCCCACTGTTGATGAAGTAACAAATGATGTGGCAGAGGATAAAGATGGGGTGGGGCCCACTGAAGTTGAAAGAGAAAATGAAACATTTGGGCCCATTGTTGTTGAAGTTGAAATAGAAAAAGGTTGTAAAGAGTCTGGTGGAAGTGGGCCACTGCTACTGATGATGAGCTGATTATTGAGGAAGGGTCTGGTCAGGCAAATCAGGTAGAAGATAAAGGTTTGGAAGATGCTGAGGAGTATAATTCTGAAGAGTTTGATAGTGGAAGTGACAGTGATGAGGATGGTGCAATTCAGGGCAAGTTTCCTACATTCAAACAACCAAGGAAGATGTTAGATTATAAGTGGGAAGTTGGTACATAT
>Ga0228711_1004517_pt1 | contig 21382 bp, 13 predicted proteins | sample MedpolnodulmetaG_2_FD_177996 | JGI IMG/M metagenome (GOLD analysis project Ga0228711, IMG submission 177996) | Root nodule microbial communities from Medicago polymorpha collected in Santa Monica, California, United States - brown nodules | ecosystem: Host-associated > Plants > Roots > Nodule... | reverse complement strand
TTTTTTCTTATTATAATGAATATAAGATAGTTTTTTGACAAACATTAATATAAGATAGTTAATTAATATATTCTTTCCTGCATTGCATCACTTAAATATATAGCTCCCTCAAAAAAAAAAAAAAAACTTTCTAACATGCACACAAACCTGGATATAGCGCTATACAATATACATGCATGCTTCGGAAAGCATTAATCCGAAAAGTATGCTCAAGCACGTGGCCAAACATTAACAAAATTACACTCAAGCAAATTATTATATATTTTTTTGAAGGAACTTAAGCAAATTATATTAATGTCAGTACAAAGGACGCTAAAAACCTATTAGAAAAAAAACATTTTTCATACACTTTGAAGACAAAATAATGGACTATTCTATATTTTTGAAAATGCAATTTTTTTTACTTCTATCTTCCCCACCAATAAACCACAATCAAGATATCTTTTTGACACTATCAACCACTTCCATATAATAGCTACGTTAAATTGAAGAACATGCCATTTTTCTCCAACCAAATACACTAAGAAAGTGCTAATATCCAAAGTAAATTTTATGGCTATTTTACCTTTCACAAAACTATTAAATGCCAAAAAGTTCAACCCCATCACTACTTCACTTCTTAGGTTACAATTCAAAGCCACTAGAAAATAAAATGTCAAATTGTTAATGTCATAGGAGTTAAAAAAAGTGTTTATGAGCTTATTCTTCATATAAACACATTACACAACACTGTTGATGAATCATGAATGCCTCTAATTACACTTCTATGCCATAATGTTGGAAAATGTTGGAAAACTTACTACAAAGTTTATGTTAACTTATATGTTAAATAATTTAAGTTTTTGAAGGAAAAAAAGTTTATAGCATTTTATTAGATATAGGTTGGGTAATGCACAATAGTACATCAATAAAACAATGGAAACTAGTTAAGGATGTGACCTCTCTAGATAATATATGAGTTACCTCATTCATTTGTTTCCGGCTAAATTCGACATGAGAGTTTGTGAAAAATAAGCTACAACAACGTTCACATCCATCTAATAATGCCAAATTATGTGATGTTGTGGCTTCCCTTGTTGAAGTAGTCTACAACTATCTTGGTGTCTAATTCAAAATCTACATTGTTAAGTTGTAAATCATGTTCCCAATTGATAGCATGAAGTAATCCCACAGCTTTGCCAATTTTTGTGGAGCAAATAGATTGTGACAAAAGTGTCCGAGCAAGCAAGAATCTTCCTTCATCATCCCTTAAACACATGTCAAACCCTATACAGGTCATCGTGGAGGAGAAAGAGGTGCCTAATGTTACACTTAAGGTGTCAATGTCAAATAATTTAAATATACACTAATTTTATGTTAGATGTAATTTTTTTGTTGTTGTAAATTAATCTTTAATTTAATTTAAAATAATATCAAACAATATCTTAGTAATTATCACCATGCAAAAAAAAATATGTTAGTAATTATCCAATGAATTCCACTTCACAAAATCATGTGTCTTTAGATTTTGATGGAAAAAAAAACGTTTGGACTTGGACATAGGAATTTTCATCATTTTTTAAATCCTTCTTGAAAAGTTAATTTTATCATACTATCATCATATGGGAAAGTCTAACAATAGCGTCCAGTAAACAAAATATTTACCGCTAATTGGGATTGGGTATACAAGACTGTTTGTTTTAATCAGTGCCGGTCTAAGGGCCAAACAAGGGTTTTAGGCCTCAAAATTTTAGGTAAAAAAAAAAGTCTCTAAAAAATTAATTTGTTTATAAGTATATTATATGACAGATAAATTACAAATATTTGCATAGCTTAACTAATTACCAAAAAGGTCTCGATTACTCTTGGTCATAAATTCAAATTTTGGTCTTCACAAAATTGATTTTATATAAATATTCTATTAAAAAAATAATTTTAAAGGCCACATTAGATTTTTTGCTTTAGGCCTCTTCATCTGTTGGGCCGGCCCTGGTTTTAATTAATTTTTTTTTAATAAAAAGGACCGGTTATTTATAACGTGGCAAACTAAGTTTAAATTCGGGCTATAATACATGTATTTAACGTTCAATAGTGTTTGAACGATGTTGTAAGCTATCATATATCAAGATTTTTTTTTAATAAGCTAAACTAGTCTATTTAAACTGACAACAGAGAGAATTGAATATGAGAAGAAGAACACTCTAAAATATCATTATTTTATAAATCCTATAATCTTTGTTGCACGCTCTCAAATATTTCCTTTCCGTACAAGACAGATTTTTCTAGGAAATTAGTGTGTGGAAAAAATGTTTACGTTGCTGAAGATGAATGAACGTTTATGTTGTTGTCTTGTTGACAATATCAAACCCGACTGCCTATATAAAATAATAACAAATAACTAGAATGAATGGCATACATAGAGTGGAGAAGTTGTTCAAGTTTCGTAGCCCGTTCCTTTGACATTTTGCAAGTAGTGTCATAATTTCACAAATTGAGGAGAAAGCGAGTTTTGTGGTCATTGAGCTCACACAAGAGTAAATTCAGTTATAATGCATAGCATGATTAATGCACTTAAATACGTGTGGGGTCCACTTAATTTTCCAAAAATAGTTTTAGAGTATACATTAAACTTCATTTTTTGTTAATTAAAATTTTTAACAACAAAGATTTAAAATAATCTCTCCCCATTATCTTTTCCAAAGATTATCAATTTTATAAAAATAATAATTTATAGAGTGAATAGATAAATTGATACTCAAACGAAATTGAAATCGTAGATCTAATAGTTCATTATTTATGTGATTTGAATTTTTTTGAAATTGTAAACATATCAAACAAAATTGGTTCATCTATTTGTTTAGGCATGTCAATATAAGTGTATCCACGGGTACTCACCCGAACATTCATCAATTTTGACAAGAAAATCTGAGTTGATTGAGTTTGGATTCAAGTTTAAATTTTCTCAGATTTCAATAGATATGAGCGAGTATTGGGGGCATTGATATCAAACCTGAACCTGCTTTACTTGCTTGAAATTTACACTTTTATTATCTCTCTTATATTAGAAACCCTTAAATTGCATTTATATACTTATTTTTAAGGTGACCCCTTTGTTTCCTCTATTTATTTATTTTTTTAAAAAAAAATTAGATTGTTGAAATAACTTAGTTTAGGACTTTTAATTTTTTTAACAATAAAAAAGGTACAAAAATGTGGTCCATGTTCATGCCAAGATGAGACTAGAATTCTCGAACTCGATAGGATACTGGGTCGGAGTACTATTTTTCTCCCTCATTGAATTCAGGGATGAGTACACGGATACTCGACCACATTGGGTTCGGGGAAAGTAAAGTCTATGCCCCGCCCTATCTCATTACTATGCCTAAATTTGCCTGAAACTTCGATCATTTAAATGATAGACTTATTGATATTGCAATTATGTAGAGACTAATTATTTGCAAATTAGTCCATAAAAGAAGTAAATTTTAGACGTAAGTTAATCCTTAGTGTGGTGGCAACAACGTTGATCAACATGAAAGGGTCGCTTACTCAAAAAAAAAAAAACATGAAAGGGTCGCATAATTGATTAACGTGCTATGTCATATGATAAAAGTTAATCCATGAATTATTTTTAAAAGAATATGCAAAATATTAATATTAAGCATGAAGAGAGAAAAGTGGACATAAAATTGTATTGATAGAATGAAGAAATGTTGAATACAATAGGTGTTGATGCTATGTATATATAGATCACAAGTAACAAACAAAACACTAATCTTCCTTAAAAAGAAATAAAACACTAATCTAACTAATTTGCAAATAACATAAACTATTTCCAACAATTTTGAAGGACACTTTATAATCTTAACAATCTTTTGCAGCAATTTTCTCCGGTCGAAGTGAGTTGTTTTGTGAGGACTATGTGGAGTCTCTAAGAAAACCGCAACTTAAAACTTTGGCAACAAAACTCTCAAGTTGTTCAGAGAATATTTATTGGATGACCGGAAAACAATTCAGATTATCAGGTCACGAAGAGAAGGAGCAACAATTACAACGCGACAAACATCTTTAATATTGGAGGAAAAAAATGGAAAAAGCCGACGGTTGGCGGGTATAAATGTAAGCTTCCTTTTCTTCGTCGCTGAACAGGGTTGGCTTGGGAATGTGCATTAGGAATGATGCGTGAATTTGTACCGGCCAAAACAGATAGGTTTGCTCCACTGTGTGATGTTGATGTGGGGGAAGTCGTTGGGTTACACACAACGCTGCAACGGATGTCAGACCTTCGGTTGTTGATTATGTGTAGACGACATTGGTGAGTTTGGTTATATTATTTTTTGTAGGCGTTTATTACAAAATAGTGTTCAAAACTCTCATGTTGAGTTGAATATGAGGCAAGTTAACGAGGCTCATGAGTTAGCACATGGCACATGCAGCCCCTTTAGATATAGCCCCCATATTATAGATGATCCTCCCTCATTTATCTGAAACATTTTAACTAATGAAATACAATGAATTTTTTTCTATAAAAATAAAATAAAATCGATGATTACTTTTACCAATGTTTGCAATTTAAATGACTGATATTCATTTTGATTCATTCCCGAACCAAACACATTCTTAATCAGTGTTGTCACAAACGCGTAGTTATGGAAAAACAGAGTCGCTTAATTTTGAAATTCAAGTTTCTAACAGCGTGAGCATGTTTTATTGAAATATATATTCATTGGATCTGTTCTGCCTATCCTTTTCTCCCATTTTTATTACTTTTCCAATCGTTCATCGTCACTATGATGTATAATTAGTTAGTTATACAGAGACGCGTTTAGGTAGTACTGTACTTATCTTGAATTTATAATTTTTTTTTGGGACACCTTGCAACACTAGTGTACAACATTATTACTATCGTTATAATTTGACTTAATTGCACTTTTGACCCCTTATGTTACAAGAAGTTGCGATTTTGGTCCCCTAACTAATTAAAATACAAAACAGCATCCTATGTATTGGATCTTTGACAGTTTTGGTCCCCTAGACCAATTTTGACTCGGTCAACGCTGACGTGACACTTCAGAGCCGCCACGTGTGCATTGCTTTGAAGTGTCACGTCAGCGTTGACCGGGTAAAAATTGGTTTAGGGAGCCAAAACTGCCAAAGATCCAATACATAAGGGGCTGTTTTGTATTTTAATTAGGGGGCCAAAATCACAACTTCTTAAAACATAGAGGGTCAAAAGTGCAATTAAGCTTTATAATTTTTGTAAATAAGCTGAATGATAAATAACTATTGAAAGTTACACACAAAAGTGATGTGATGTGGCATTACTTGTGGACACTAATATAATTTATTAAGAAGTGATGTGTGAAAAGTTCAAATGTTTTTAAGGTATCTAGAAGTGGCATTATTTAATGATTATCAGTACTTTCTGGGAATTTTTAGGGAAAATACTCATGATTTGTGAATGATGCTTCCTGGCTTCTTCCTGCATTGTTAGTCAACTAACCGGTTTGTGTGTGCAAGTGCAAGAGTTGACATTATTTATATGAGCAACTTTTGGCTCCAATTCCTTCCACTTAGTTTGAAAGACAAGATAAATTCTTACAAAAAGAAAAGGAATTAAGAAAAATTAAATTGTAACTTTTTGGATGGTATCAGACAGGAAATCTCTCAAGAATCACAAAAGCACTAGTAAAGTTCCTATCCAGGATTCCAAATCTAGTCATGGCGTTACAAAACAATCACCAATCAGGTATATACATGTGTTAGTTATTTGTATAATACTTATTTTTTTGGTTGTAGCTCTATAAAATTAATCTACTTCATTGTTTTGCAGTGGCCTTAGATATGTGATAAACACTCTAAGGACGAATTGTCACGATTCACTATTCTTGGAATCTTTCATTAGAGGAGTGGTAAGAATTAACAAGTCTTTTATATTTAACACTTTTCAAGTATGTTAATCACTAAGGTTAATTGATTCATTTATCTTCCTAAAATAGGTAAGAGATGTGGTGGAAAGCAAAGTCCAAGAACGCCTACTTTCAAGGTTTGTTTTTCATGTCAAAATAATAGTTGTTACCATAATGTAATTAAATATTTAGTACATACTGAATGTATTCAACATTATTATTGTTTTTCAATGTTAATATTTTTTTGAAAAATTTGATGCAGTGAAAAGGCTAATGAGGCTGGCAAATCTGGAGCCAGACCCTTGGAGTTGTGTTTTATTAACAATAACAATAACAAGTTGTCTGGTCCATTTTTTACTCAGTCAAATATAATAGAAAAGGATGAACCACCCCTTCAAGTTGCACTATTTGATGTTGGATCTAAGTCAATAGTCAACGGTGGTCCTTTCTCCTCGACAAAGATAGAGATTTGTGCTCTAGATGGTGAATTTGGCAGTGAGGATTGGACTGAAATTGATTTTAAGGAAAAAATCTTACGTGAAAGAGATGGGAAACAGCCATTATTGGTTGGAGAGAGGTTTATTACTCTTAAAAACGGAGTAGCTTCCATCTCTAAAATCATCTTTACTGATAATTCGAGATGGTTAAGATGCAAGAAGTTCAGGTTAGGAATCAAAGCTGTGCAAAATGAAGAAAACATTAAGGAAGGTAGAAGTCAACCTTTTAGGGTCAAAGATAACAGAGGACAGAGTGAGTTTTATTAATTGTTCATTTATGTTTTATATGTTGCCTTTTGCTTTTCATTGTATTAAGTGTCTTATGACAAGTAATTTTGGTCATTTAAGCCTACCAGAAACATTTCCCTCCGTGCTTGAGTGATGATGTTTGGCGTTTGATGAAAATTGCTAAAGATGGAGAATTCCACAAGCGCCTCTCTTCCAAAGGAATTCACACTGTTAAGGATCTCTTGAAGTTACTCATGATCAATGAATCTTCATTACATGGGGTAAACATTAGTTTCTTTTTTCATTACATTCTTGTATGTGTTATTGGTAGCTATTCTTTGTATATTGTTCTCCTAATAAATATATATATATATATATGAATGGGTTTGTCTATCCTATGGAATATTGCACATGTTTAGACAAGTAAAAATGGTTGTAACTTTTTTTTTTTTATTAAAAACAACAATTATTTATTTAATACAAAGTTCGCACATGATAGAAAAACCCTCTATAATTTACCTCTTCTAGAGTGAAGTAATCATGAATGAAAAAAAAAGTTAATATTCCAATCTATTCATGATTTGTTATGTATGTGCATATAGTATCAATCGATATTTTTCTCGTCAATGACTAAAATTACTTACTTTACTTTCCAAAGTGAAATAATCGCTGTAGGGAAACAAAAATGAAATTCATATGTAAACTGCGTATGTTAATTGGATATTTATATGTGGAGATGCAGATGTTTGGCAAGATTCAGAATAAGTCTTGGTTAGCAATTATCAAACATGCCAAGTCGTGTGTTGTGGATGATCACAAGCTTTACAGTTATGAGACAATTGGGCAACCAATACTTCTTCTATTCAATGCAATCTACAAACTTGTGGGAGTGGCATTTGATTTTGATGTACAAAATTACTATTTACCAGAGAGTCTCACACCCAACTTGAAGGTATAAATTCTTGTACCATATTCAAAATATGTTGTGAAATAGATTTAAAGAAAAACTTGGGTGTCATATATTATTATGTTTTATATAATTAGTGAGCAGGTTTTTCTTCTTTCTCTGCAGCATTTGGTAGAAATTGTGAAGCAGGATGCTTACAAAAATGTGTGTAATTTAAAACCAGTTGATGAAGCTTTACTGAACTCCATAAGCCTGGCTGCATGTATAAAATCAGCAGGACAGTCTGGAGCTCTAGTTCAAGGTCTGCAACATTATTATGAAATATAGCTTAAGTTATTCAATTCAAGCATAAAAAGCCCATTGTTTATTTTTCTATTTGTGCCAGTAACTACTTATAAACGTGGTGCATACCTCCCTTGTATTTTATATTGGAATAAATTCCCACAAGATAAAACATAGACCTGGTGAAATTTTGGTGTATCATGGCATTGGCATGTGTATTTGTACCACAATATTAATATTATTCCATATTAAACTTTGACAAACCTTTCTGTGTCATTCACTAAACTTTCTGTTTCTCTTGTATGTGATTCTTTATTATATCTCTTGTCCTATTTTGGCCAATCCTGCTCTTAATGTTGGACGTTTTGTTGAAATATTTTACCATATCTTGGGCAGGTAAAAAAGAAATAGGGCCAGGTTATGTTCAACCATATATGTCTACTTCATATGTTGCTGAAGGAATGCATGATTGCCAAATCAATTCTGAACCAGTGCCAGACATAAGAGACATACCGCAAAGCAATTATGCGGGAGCTGAAATGTACATTGAAAGAGATAGTCATGGATCACGCTTTCCAGTTGCACAAGGTGGTGATTCAATAGAGAATCTTACAAATGTTTCTCCTCTTGATACAAAATGGGAAGAAGAAAATCAAATTTTATTTGATTTTCTTGATGGAGTAGAGTTTAGCACTTATGTTGATATCCTTAATCCTGCAACGGATATATCCAGCAGTGGGAAACCAAAAGCAGTGTGGTGTAAGATTTTGGCTGTTATCAAATGGGGAATATCAGTGAGGAAGGTTGCAGCTGCCAGGAGGAATTATTAGACTCTTGTTGTTTCATATTCCATGTTGATGTCGATTGCTAGGTAGAACATGCCTATGCGAAGTCTAGGATACATTTTCCCTAGACGACTTTTTATTAGTTTTGTGTTGGTGTTTTCTGAAGCTTTACCTTGTTCAATTTCAATTGCAGTGAAGAGACGTGTAAGATGGAGTCCTCCTGTCAAAATAAATTTGTACATAATGTCTATCATCATTCAAAGTTTACTATGTTGGTAGTTTGTATTTATTTCTTGTAAAAACATTATGTAATATTGAACAAACACAGATCAATGTGATAATAGTTTTTATTTGTTAAAAGTCCATCTCTGTGTTTTACGTTACTGTGCCCTGGAGCTATTTCTTTTGGGAGCAGAAAAATTGAACATGTTTGTCGTTAAATGCAGATTATTGTTACTTGTTCAATATGTCTATCCCCTTACAAGTTAAAACAAATTGAACTACTATTGCATCTCAAACCACTGATTCTACCGAAGTAACAAAAATAAAGGTACTGGCAGTGTCATGCCGAGCTAATCTGTGTATAACTGTGAAGGTTTAGGTATCGAAAAAGCACAGTTTATGTTGCAGAACTTGCAACTTTTTTGAAATGCATATCATTATTTCTTTTCTCTAACTCCTTACTGTCACTGAAACATAGAGTGCTTGAAAGTCAGTTGGAAATTGCAAGATGACCTATTTTTGGAAACTCCATGTTACTAGTTGCACCACATATTAACTTTTTTGTTTACCGTGTGTCTGAAAAAGAAAATGTTACTAATGTAGATGTACACGAGGATTAATTTTCCATTAATTTTGTAGGCTCAATAAATAAATTAGATTATCAAGATTTCTTCACACAGCTTCTGGGTCTACTCTCCACATTTTTTATAAGCAAAAGGGTAGTATATTAAAAAGGAGTACAAAAGTATTTCAACCAACCAATTACATATATTTATATAAGTCTACAAACTAAAAAGTGGTGATTCAGTGCTCTTAGCATGTCTGTTATGGATTATCTGAAAACAACAGAACAATAAGGTTTGGAACGATGTTGTGGATGCGCAATGGTTTATGTTAGAACGAGCACCATATTTGTTATTTGATTGGGAGGTAGCTCAACAGACTAAGGTAAGCCAAAACTCTGTTACAAGTCATGCTTCTTAAACACAGCAAACGCAATCGGGCAAATTGACTAAACCGAGTAGAGCAAGGTTGATACCTTTGCTTCCAACAAGTTTGATGCAACATAATTTAGGAGTATCATACATGAATGTAAAACTTTGTTTAGTCAATTATATGAAAACTCTAGTGATGAGTTTGTGTGGAGATAAGCAAATGTGGTTGTCCATGAGTTAGCTAAAGCGGTCATATTAGATGCTGGTTTCCATAAACCAAAAAGACTATTAAAGTCATTGAATTTGCGAGACATTGTAGTTATAATCTTTGAATATATCAAAATTTCAAATACATCTTCATGTGTATCTTTTATTTGTAATTTTATGAACTAAATTCACAAAGGAAAAAAAATTGACGACCAAAAAGACTAACTAATGAGACAATTAAGAATGCATTTATCTTTTTGCAATTTCAATACATTTAGCAACTAATAACAACACCTCACACATTCATATACCAAAATGACTCTACTTCTTTTCATTTTTCAATATTAATTTCATGTCCAAGCTAGCTCTCCATTTAATTTCTGCATGTATGGTGTGTCGGCACAACACAAGATGAAACGAAGAATATTCCTTAATTAAGAAAGTTCTTTCTCTTAAGAATTTTCCCTCAACACATCAATTAAAATTTAAACTATCAACTCATTCTCATTGCTAGTCAGTGATACGTCATACGCGGTTAGTTGATTAGGATATCTCAATTTTTTTCTGTTCCTCTTTCGAAATTTCATTTCTTTTTCATGTGAACTCTTTCGAAATTTCAAGTGCTCTTTCTTTCTACACTTAATTTTTTATATGAAAAAAAATTTGTGTCTACATTCTATCTATGAATACTATTAATAGATAAAAGGTATACTTAGTGTGTTAAACACATTGGTTATAGAATAAATTTTTTTAATTGAAAATTATAGTTTTGATGAAAGTATATTGATTTCAATTAAAAGTTTATAATGTACCAAAAATAAATTAAAAGTTTATAAATACCACAGTTTGATGAATCACTTTGTTTTCAACCCAAAAGTATTTAGATGCATTAGTATTAAAAAAATCACTTTGTTGTGGTGTCACGGATGATTAATTGATTATAGATTTTATTTTGACAATCTACTTATAGTATATTCTACTCTATAATTAGTTAGGTCTAGTATGTATAGTTAACTAATGTAGTATCCAAAAAGGAGTACTTTTGTAAAGACGTGATTGTGTTGTGTTCCTTGTGAAATTTGCATTTAAATTTAAAATGGTTAATTTTGTCTTTTAAAGTAGTTTGCGTGTAGGAATTTTCTTTGAATCTTCCTAAATTTCCTTAAAAAAAAATAAAAATAGATGTATACTAGTATAAATAAGCACATGGATATGGATTGGTGAATATCCTATTCCTAGGTACCTGAGTGCTGCTTTTGTCTATAATATAAAGGTGGAATTGATTTGAACGTGAGTGTAGTTGTTTGTTTGTAATAAACCAATCCAAAAAGAATTGTTGATTTGTTTGCCACTACTTGATTCACCGAAGAAATTGTATTGGAATTATTAGATGGCATCGAAGAGGACATCTCAATCTCATAATGGTAGTACCAGTCGTACTAAGCGAATAAAACATCATCATCATGGGATCCAACATCTTTTACTTTCGTATGTGTTTTATTTTTATTTTATTTGATGTACCTTTAAATGTTCCTTTCTTTCTTATTTGACTTGACTTCTTTTGTTTTTGCAGCACTACCGGTACCAGTGCTTGGAACACCTTCGCCTTTAGCTTGGAACCCGTAATCCGAAAAGTGGTAATTATTGCCTTTCTTGCTTTGCTTGCTTCATGAATATATACTACCAATCTTTGATACTACTAACTCTGTGTTCTGTTTTGTTCCTCAACTAGATGCTAGAGGTGATTCCACCTATGCTCCAACAATACCTAAACCCAAGGTACTATGTCTCTTTAATTCTTTTTTTTTTTTTATTTATCAAAACTAACTATAATTTTAGATGAAGGAGTATAATATAAAATGGAAATAAAGGCAATAGTTAAGAAAACAAACACAGAAATCTTGTGTTAGAAAGCGGTGAAGTCAACTTATAAATTATTATTTTCAATTTAAAACTATTATTTTTGTTTCTTTAACTAATGTTTTTAGAACACTCGTTTGCATGATTAAATTGTTGTTCACGTAAAAGTAGAGACTTTTTTGATGAAGATATTTTTATTTCTTGATGAATAACGTAAAAGTAATGACTAAAAATATAAACTCAATTTCAATTTTAAATTACAATCATTTTAGGAAGCCAGATTAATTGTATTGATAGTTGTTTTTGTTTTGTTTGGAATTTAGTTGTGGATTGACCCTTAACGGGCTGGCCAACACATCTGGAAGGAGGCGTTTCCAATTGTGTTTCATGAACAAATTGCCTGAAACAATTTTCACAAAATCCCCAATCAAAGCTGAGGGAGATGAACCACTTCAAATTGAACTGCGTGATGCTGAAAATCAGCAACGCGTAGTCATGGAAGAAGGTTCTTCCACGAAGATCCAATTATGTGTCTTATACGGTGACTTTGAAAAAGAGGATTGGACAACTGAGGAATTTAATACTCAAATTGTACCTCCAAGAGAGGGAAAAGGACAACTACTTAATAGAAATGAAGTCATTACACTAAAAAATGGAGTTGCTTATATCAAGAAAGAGATAAAGTTTACTGATATCTCAAAGAGAAGAACCGATCAATTTCGGCTAGGGGTTAAAATAGTTCAATCTAATTCAATTGGAGCGTGCATTAGGGAAGGTAGAAGTGAACCTTTTAGAGTCCTCGATGTTCGAGGAGAAGGTAAGTCCTAAACCTTTAACTCTGCTATAACGAGTGTGTAATTCTTTTTTAACGACACATGTTGTTAATTAGTTGTTAAAAATCTAAATGGTATCTTTTGATTTTACATTTTCATGTGTTCCCACTTTTAATAATTTCAGCTTACAAGAAACATGATCGTCCATCATTGAATGATAAGGTATGGCGTCTGAGAGGAATACATAAAGATGGTAAACTTGACAAGCAGTTGGCCTCTCATGGAATACAAACTGTTAAGGATTTTTTGAGATTGTACATAACCAATGAAGCTTCATTAAGAGAGGTAAGAAAATATACCGTTGTTTGAAATATTGTGTATGGTTTTATGATTCTTTACGTTAGCCCTAATACTTCTTTATTTGGTTGTTTGATACTTTTGATAATGTTGTATATGTGTTCATATGATTTTTTGGCTTTGAGAAAATAGAAAATAGGCAAGATTGCAAGGAATTCATGGAATACAATTGTTGCACATGCTAAAGATTGTGATGTAGATGATGATGAGCGCTACATTTACTATGCAACTGAACAACCAATATCATTCCTTGTCTTTAATTCAATTTATAAGGTTGTGGAGGTGACTTTTCATAATGAACGAGACTCTCGCTCTATTCAGTCTCTCAATCAACAAGAAGAGGTTTGTGTTTGCATCTTCTATCATAATGTTGGTCCCTTTGGCTGTGAATATTTGGAGTGGACTTTATAAGGATTCCTAAATTAAGTGATTCATATCTTACTAGAATATTGTTATGTATAGTACTAGTACCTCTTATATGATCAAAACACTTCTGTCATTGGCAGCGCTTGGTGGAAAGAGTTAAGCAACATGCTTACAAAAATTTGAATGATCTGAAACCATTGCCAACTGATACAACAACACATGGATTGGTGGGGACATCGACAAGTGTACAAAATGCACATTATGGCGGTCAAGATCAAGCCCCGCAACAGTCTGACTTTCGAGTTGGTCACCAAGGTATTCTATATATACACTTATATTCTGCATAAAACCTTTTGGATGCATTTCAAAACTGAAAAAGTCTCAAGTTGTATAGGTGATGAATCTTGAAGTAGGTATATAACTATGTTTAAAAACTACTAATTTTCAAAAAAAAATCCGTAGATATCCTAATTCTGTCCTTCAGGTCCATTAAATGCTCATTTTACTGGTTGTGCTAGACTAACATTTTGTCTTGCAGATATATAAAAATTTGATAGTACATAAGACAAATATTGTGAAATGTAGCCTAAATTATTCAATTCAAGCATAAAACCGAAGTTATAGTGAAATGTAGCACATTGTTTCCTTTTCTATTTGTCCTAAAAACTAGTAATAAACCTAGTATATATTATCCCTCATATTTAAATACACGAAGAAATTCCGAGATAAAACATAGATTTGGTGAAACTTTGTTGTGCAATGGTGTGTATTTCTACCAGAAAATCAATAAATCAATATTATTACATAAGTAAATACAATACCAAACTTTACAAACCTCTATATGACATTCACTAAACTTTCTTGTTTCTATTAATAATGAATGCTTTTGCTCTAATATTTTAGTATCTCACTATATCTTGTACAGGTCAAAAAGAAATTGGGAAAGGTTATGTTCAACCACGAATCTCTACTTCATATGTTAATGAGGGAATGGATAATTACCAGATCTATGTTGATCCAGTGCCAGATGTAAGAGAAATACCACAAAACAATCATGTGGAAGGTGAAATGTACATTGATAGGGATGGTTATGGATCACATTTTCCAGTTGTAGAAGGTGGCTATTCGATAGAGAATCTCATGAATGGTTATCCTACTTATACAACATGTGGGCTAGAAAATTACAATTTATATGGTTTCTCTGATGGAGCTGAGTGTAGCACCCATGTTAATTTCCTCGATTCTTCTATGGATATATCGAGCAATGATAAATCAAAAGCAGTGTGGTGTAAGGTTGGGATTGCTATCAAATGGGTCATATCAGTAAGAAGGGTTGCTGCTGCTGCTGCTGCTGCCAAGAGAAATGCAAACTTGTTTTATTTTAACTATTATTAGACTCTTCTGGTTTCATATCTCAGGTTGAATGTGCCTAGTTCCAAGTCTGGGATATTACAAGTTCATTAAATGACTTGTAATTAGTTGTATTAGTGTTTTCTGAAGCTTACCTTGTTCAATTTCAATTGCAGCGATGAGACATGTAAGATGGAGTCCTCCTGTGCAATATTATAGTGTTAACATATGTGTGGGATGTTGTCTGTAGAATAGTTTTATACATAATGTCTATCATCATTCAAAGATTACTATGTTGGTAGTTTGTATTTATTTCCTGTAAAAACATTATGTATTATTGAACAAACAGATCAATGAGATAATAGTTAATAGTTTTTAGGGTTAACAATGTTTTCCACCCGTGTAATATAGATTATTTCTGGTTTTTGTCCCTATAAAATTTTCGGTTTGATTTGCATCCTTGTAAAACTTTTTTTTTCTTCCGAAAAACACCCCTCCTCCATCCAACTCATGAAATGCGCATATGTGGCGTTGACTTTTTTTTTTTTTATTTTTAATTGTCCACATCAGATTTTATTTTTTAAAGTATCTAAAAATTAATTTTCAAAAATAAAATATCAGAAAAATATTCAGATTTTTTTCAGAAAAATTCAAATATTAAAAAAATCAGAAAAAACGATAACATTTTTTTCGAAATTCAAATATTAAAAAATCATAAAAAATATTCGGTTTTTTTTCAAAATTTTTTTTTTTTAAAGATTCTGGAGTAGGAGTAAGCATGCCACATAAACATATATGCATAGTCAGCATGTCACACAGTGTACCACGTCAGCAAATATACATAGTGACATGGGAGTGGGGTGTTTTCCCAAAAGTTAAAAGTCCATCTCTTTGTTTTATGTTACTGTACCCTGCGACTATTTCTTTTGGGAGCAGAAAAAATTGAATTATTGTCATTAAATGCAGAGATTGTTATTTGTTCAATTTGTCTATCCCCTTAAAAGTTAAAGCAAATTAAATTACTGATGAAACAACTACATTTTAATAAGAAAATAAGATATTAAACTGGATCCCTCTAGCAACCACTACTTGTAGTTCTACCCATCACTCCAATAAACCAACCTCAGTTGTAGAACTTAATCGAACTAATTAATTTCAAAGTTGTAATTTGCCACTTTGAAAAATAATATTTTAGTAATTTGTTTCTTAATGATCACAATATGTCACATCTAACTAAACAATGTGACTTACTCTCTATGGTGCAAAAATGAGTAATAGTAATAATTTGCATGTTACATGCAATCAAATCCCCACCGTGCCTGCATTATATACAAAGTGACATGAACAATGATGTCATGTTACTTTTCACAGCTTTGGTTTTTAACTACTTGAACGAGTTATCGTTTAAAAGAGGTTAAATTATTTCATGGTACTTTAAGTTTGAGGTTTGTAACATGTTGATCTTTTAAGTTATTTTAATTGGATATAAGTTCTTTAAGTTTGAGGTTTGTAACAGATTGGTCCTTTAAGTTATTTTGGTCACAAATAAGTCCTTTAAGTTTGTAAACGTTTTCGATTTAGTCCTTCTATTAAACAAACAATGATATGGTAGAATGACTAAATTGAAAACTTTTGCAAACTTAAAAGACTTATTTGTGATCAAAATAACTTAAAGGACTAATCTGTTACAAACCTCAAACTTAAAGGACTTATGTGTGGCCAAAATAACTTAAAGGATCAATCTATTATAAACCTGAAACTTAAAGGACTCATAAAGTAATTTAACTTAAAAAAATATAAACTTGAGAGCTCTCCATATATTCATTTATGCTTGGATAGTGTAAGCACAAGATGAAACGATGATTCTTGGTGCTTTCTCAAAAGAAATTTCTACACAGCACATCAGTTAATTAATTAATCAGCATACAATTGATGAGTGAAATTTCTCACGAATTTCAGGAAGGGAGAGGAGTAGGCGTGGTGTGGTAGTAATTTGTATATATAAACATGAGTCAACGCTTAAAAAGAGAAATTCTTTATATGAACTCTTACCCAACATATCATTCTTACATCCAACCAATTAAAATCTAACACCTCATTAAAATAATAAAAAGAATTAATATCAAAAAAAATTCTCAATATTTTTAATATTTCTCTCTTCTTTTTCCACTTTCTTTAACCGACAAAAACTACCCACCACCATTTATGTTTCCATTTTCTTAATTAAAATCAAACTTTTTTTAAAGTTAATAACATGTGTCATTTTTTTATTGGTTTGGTGTAAAAATGATGTCTTAGGTGAGAGTTCATGCAAGAATATTTCTAATTATCTACAGACATCTCAAATTTATAAGTTAGCGGTTAGTTGTTTCTGTTACTGTTACTGCTTTAGAAACTTCAGTTTCAGGTGTTCTTTCATTTTAAGTACAATCAATTATGTACTATTAATGATTTTAATTTGGGAACTTCTACGGTACACTCGTAGATTGAGGTGTATCGGTACTCTTTCTTCCTATATTTATAAATTAACAATTAATTTTATGAAATAAATAGCTATTTGTCGACATTTATATTTTAGAAAATATCATTTCATAAGAAAAACACATCATTTGTTGTTTATAAGAATCATAGTAAGTTTTTTTACATACTCTCGTATAAAATAATGAAAGTTCTCTATTATAAGCAATAAAAATTAAAAAAAAAATCAATTTTATTTCGTTGACACTTTTGATGAACAAGATTTAATCACTATAATTGTAAATGATAAAAAAATAACATATTTTTTTTCAAAAAACAACTCATTTAACTATAAATTTAAGGGTTTGATGTACGGGTACACACAAATATGTTGGATGTACGGTATATTTTTCCATTTAATTTTAATTAATAAATAAATAAATTGTGAATCATCCGCATGTGACAAGATCTTGTACCAACTTAAACGAACACTTTAAAGTCATTTTTATAGACGAAATAAATAATAGTACATTAATAGTTCATTAATGTACTATAAAAGATCTTATATAGACGAAAATAACATATGTTGTAATTTTTTAATGTACTATAAAAGATCTTTTATAGACGAAAGAAATAAATAATGTCACTTTTATAGACGAAAATAACATAAGTTGTAATTTTTTATCTCATTAATTAAAAATTTAAGTAATTTAATTTAATTGCTAAGGAATGATAATATTATAAAAATAAAAAAAGTTAAATAGGATGAAAAAAATGTTACACGAAAACATAACATCTTTTCATATAAAATTTTAGGTATTTGAAAAATTAAATAGAAAAGGATTAAATTGTAAATAAAGTAGTTTTATATAAATGATAAAATAAGTCACACCAAAGGTTTTATTCATTTTATATATACAATTGTCAATTAACGATATTCTCACACCAAAAGTTCCTTAACGATTCTCACAAAATTTTTATTTTTAGTTCATTTTCTAAAAAATTATCGATTCTCACAAAAAAAAAAAAAGTTCATTTTATAATAAAAGTTGTACATAAAATAGTTTTATATCCAATTTTGTCTACACTTAAGTATTATCCATCGATGAGATTGTCAAGTCTACAATAAGTTTAAACACATGAAGTGAGATTTGAGTTGGATGCCTCCTAAAATTGGACCAATTTGTATTGACCTAGATATTCTATTATGTCAATACATATACTATTATATATTAGAGGCGGGATCCGTTGACACCATATATAAGCTTTTAGATTTACACCAAATATAAACCGTTATATTTGATTGATCCAACGACTCATATTATGTCAATAGTAAATGAAAAGAAATCACATGATGATGAAAAAAGGAAATTATCTCTATAGAAGATATTGCTTGATTTGCAATTGATTTTTTCCTTTCCCTCTCTCATAGTAAAATATGACCTGCAAAATAAAATAAAAAATGGCACTTTGTTTCCAATGAAAACAATATGATTTCCATGTTTGTGAAAGAAAATAAAAAACGACAGTTTGTTATTAGTGAAATTTCAACACTGTTTTTTTTAACTAGGATCAGGGTTAATCATTCTTTTTTTATTTTAATTGAGTACGGATGGGTCACTTGTTTTTGTGCAAAGAATAAAATTATTTTTAACAAACCAATATGGCAGGAAAAAAACTTGCAATTGCAGAGGTAAATGGCATAGCAATAGCACAAAAAGTATAGTTTCGTATTTTGAGAAGAAAGAGAAGACAATTAATTGTAAATTAAACAATATCTCATATAGAAATAATTTCTATATAATCTCCTTTTTTTTTCTCATCATTATATGATTTCTTTCTATTTATTATTGACATAATATGAGTTGTTATATCAATCAACTACAACAATTAAAATTTGGTGTAAATCTTGATGTCAACGGATCATGTCTCTATATATTAATAGGCAAATGGTAATTAGTGTGTTAAAGGTATTTTTAATAGAAATTTATAGTTTTGATGAAAATATATTGATTTCAATAAGGGACGTATGTCATTATGACACTGGTTAAAGAATTTTAAATTAGAATTTTTGTGTAGAATAGAATTTTATTTTATTTTAACTTTCAATTTACAACTTTTATATTCATTTTTTTAACATTTGCTTTAAGGATTTTTTTTGAGAGGATCCTGTTTTATATAACTTCCAAGAAAAAGGTTATATACAAGAGTTCGATGAATCACTCTGTAGTATCATATGATTTTATTATTATAGTGTTAACATAATGTGTACGGTGTTGTCTGTAAAATAGATTTATACTTTGGTGTCTATCATCATTCAAAGTTTCTATGTTGGTAGTTTGTATTTATTTCCTGTAAAAAAACATTATGTAATATTAAACAAACACATATCAATGTGATAATAGTTTATGATGGTTCAAACCTCAGAGTCAACCTTATATTGTTCTATGTTACTGTCCTGAAGCTTTTTCTTTTGGGAGCAGAAAAATTGAAAACATTTGTCGTTAATTGTTATTTGTTCAATTTGTCTATCCCATTAAAAGTAAAGCAAATTAAACTAGTTATGGAACAACTACATTTTGATAAGAAAATAAGATATTAAACTGGACCCCACTGTGTTGTAGCCATATGTATTATGTTGTGAATGCATCCAAATTAGTAGTTTTATATTGTGAAAATTAGTTAAGCAAAGTCTACTGTAAATACGCCACACTACACTACATTAATTTACAAGAATCTCAAACCACTAATTCTGTTGAAGTAACAAAAATAAAGGTATTGTATTGGGGTGTTTATGTCCAGTTGTTAATGTATACATATGAAGCCCATAAACTTCAAAATGGGTGACGTACTATATTCCTTGTGTATCCTGCATCGATACCTATTTGATATTTTCCGATACGTATCGAAAGAGTATCAGATCATTAAATTTTAATATTTTTAAAAATAATTATCTGATATTTTTCCGATACTTCCCGATACGTATCAGAAGAGTATCAGATAATATAAATTTTTATTTTTTTTATATTATTTTGATTTATGTTTTTTTCTTTAAAAAAGTAAGGAAAAAACGTCATATTACTATAGCACTAACAATGTTCCTTTTGGATATAGTATAGCATTGATGGTGCTCTTTTTGGGATAATATTGTATATATAATTGACTAATCATCACTCTCTGAATCGTCAATATTACTTATATTTATGTTGATATGTTACGGGCCTATGACTGGTTTCTTGTGTTTGTTAATATATCTGTATATTAAAAAAAATTGTTATAATTATATTGTACATTTAATTATATAATTTTTTTTATTAACGTATCCCGGCCATATCGTATCTTGAGTTTTGAAAATTTTCCGTATCGGTGCCGTATCGTATCTTGTATCTGGGCTTTATAGATGTATACCTATGAACGTTTAGCCGTTTAGGTATCAAAAAAGTGTGGTTCATGTTGAAGAAAACATAACTTTCTTGAGTTAACTTTCTTGAATTAAATATCATTACTGTCCCGTGAGCATAGCTCAGTTGGTAGGACAATGCATTATTATATGCAGGGGCCGGGGTTCGAACCCCAGACACCCCACTTATTCACCTTATAAGGTGAATTCTAGCCACTAGGCTACCTGACAAAAAAAAATATCACTACTTTTTCTTTTCAGATTCCCAACTCTGCATTTTTTGTCACTGAAACATAAAGGATTAGGCTCGTCATAAATTAGAATATCACTGAAACATAGTTGTTTTATATAAGAAAAATGCTAACTTGTGCCCTAAGGGCACAAAATAAGGATCTAAAAATAGAATTAAATGTTACATTGAAAAGATAACTTTTTAAGTTTTTAAGATTATGATTTCCAAGATTAAATTTCTATAGTTAGTTTCTTATCTTGTGCCCTTAGGGCACAAGTTATCAAGACCCTTTATATAAAAGCAAAAATGTTACATTGACATTGACAAAGAGTACAAAAGACAAAAGTATTTCAAATTTACGAACTAAATATTTTAAGGCAACTTCATTGATTATTAAATCAATCTAAAAATAAACAACCACTACTCCTAGAGGTGTCAAAACGGGCTACCCGGCCCGTGACGGGCTAGTCCATGTCGGACACAGGCTTTTTCGGGCCGGGCCAAAAAGACCCGGATGATAAACGGGCACAAATATAGTTGTCCAAGCCCGGCCCTTTGCGGGCCACGGGCTTTCGGGCCTACCAATTAATAAAAAAAATTAATTTTAAAAATAAAAATGACTTAAAATTATTCACA
>Ga0228711_1004516_pt1 | contig 21382 bp, 14 predicted proteins | sample MedpolnodulmetaG_2_FD_177996 | JGI IMG/M metagenome (GOLD analysis project Ga0228711, IMG submission 177996) | Root nodule microbial communities from Medicago polymorpha collected in Santa Monica, California, United States - brown nodules | ecosystem: Host-associated > Plants > Roots > Nodule... | reverse complement strand
AGAGCTGCTCTCTCCCCCAGAGTAGGTCATATTGGACCGAACTGGGTTACCATCTTGTGTGTGTTTGTTTATTTCCTTTTAAGCTTGCTTATCTCTATGCTTGGTTAGTGTTTGTGTCATTGTTTTAATTCTTTTGTGTGTTGTTGCTTGAAGACACTTTGACCCAGGATTACCACTACCTTTTGCTCCACACATCTTTGTTTTTGATTGGTGTGATTCCGAACGAACCGGCATAATTTTCACAACACTCACAATACACGTTCTCACAATTGGGAATCAGATTTCAACCTCCCTTCCTAGTTACCTGGTCAACTCTTTCCACTCACACACTCATTCCACTCCTTAGAAAGAAAAAAACGGGTTACATAGGGAAATAGAGAAAAAGGGAACGGAGAGGGAGTCTGAAGGAGAAAGAAAAGAGAACAGAAATTCACTTCAAGGAGACAAGTAAGAATATCTTTCCTCTTACTATCCTTTTCTTTATTATTTGTGGTTATAGAGAATCAATTCAGTCATATCTGTCTTTTTACCGTTCTGGTTCTGTAATAAGAGAATTGGGGTTTTAGAGAATCAAATTAAATTCTGTCATGTCTCTTAGTACTGTTCTGGATTTAGTAATAAGAGATTTCGTTCATCGTTTCGGATCCTAACCGTCATTACAAGAAATAATTGTTCGGTAGAGTTGGTAAGAACTATTCAGATTTTATTGCTTTCTAAATATTTCAACATCTTCATAGTAAAAATTTTCACATCACTGCGTAGGTTTTTCAGGCCAATTGTTATTTGTTTAGTTTCTGTATGTGCATTTGTTGAACTAGTGTCACATTATTTAGTTTTCCTTCCTTGCCTTCTCGTGGAATTAGCCATTGTGTAGACATACACTTTGTAGATTTAACAAAATGAGAGATTTGGGTTATTCCTTTAGACAATCACCATAACTTACAATGTTATGAGAAGAATTGAAGTAATCTCTGTAGGTGTTGCGTAAAAGTATGTGAATTTTGAAACTAAGTGAGCAACATTTAATTGTGAAGGTATTGAGGTAGGAGAGCAAAGACCGCCACTTGAGGAGTTTAAGGACTGTTGTTACGAAGGTAAGAGCATCACTCCACGCGCTTCAGTACATGTATATGTGTATATATATTTGTGTTGTGATCATTATCATAGTGGTGTTGTTTTGACATGAATGATTATGTGTTATGTGTTGGTGTTGTTATAAATATCCTGATAGTTTTGTTTTGATATGCATATAATGTATTATGATTTGTGTGATGGGTGTGTTGCTAGCATTCCTCTTCAGAATAATGTCCAACGGTGGGGTACTGAACATCAAATTTTTAGGAGTTATTACCCAACGGTGGGGTATTGCCCAATGGTGGGGTATATTGTCCAATGGTGGGACATTTGGCTCCGTTTAGATGTGAAATCCGGATCATGAGCATTGGCATATAGATTGACCATTAGGGACTAACGCATTTTAGTCAAATTGTAACTTGGTGCTAGGGGTGATGATTAGAAACAGGAGTAATGTGTCATGTACGTTTCATTTAGGCTTAAATGCACTTTTGGCCCCCTATGTTTGCCATCGTAGCAATTTTGACCCTCTAACAAAAAAAATGCAATTTTGACCGCCTAATATTGCCACGTTTAGCGAAATATGCTTTTTTGCCCCTTATCTTTACAAAAAAGTTGTGATTATGGCCCCTTTTTTGGCTTCTCATGATAGTTGGAAAAATTAAGGGGTCAAAATTGCATTGTTTTTGTTAGAGGGCCAAAATTGCTACGGTGGCAAACATAGAGGGCCAAAAGTGCATTTAAGTCTTTCATTTATTTTGTTGTTGTTATGAAATCTATGTTGTATGCCTATTTGAACCATGTTTGTTAGTTGGAGATGACCCTTACTTTTGGACAGATGACCGTCAATCCGTCTTTCCTCCTTGGCGTTGATGCTAGGGAGGCAAAGTGATCTAGTAGAAGAAGGCGCAAGTAAAACGGCGGTGCACATTTGGAGGCTTGATATATTCCGAGAAAACTTTTCACAAGCATCCGGAATTATGACCAGCTAGGTTTTGTCTTGGGTAGAAAAATGCCAGGTGTCTTGTTCTTAGGAATATTATATTTTTGGTGTACGACAACTCTAATTTACTATTTGAAAAATTCAAAGAGAAAATGATTTTATTGATTTATTTACAAGTCGATGGGTTTCACGTTACTGATATTATTTTATAAGGAAAAAAAAAATTATTCGTCTTTTCACTAAGAATTTTGCTAATTAACATCCGAAAAATTGGATCGTTACAAAAACCGGTCCGTGCTGTTATCGTTCCTTTCATCAGTACTCTATCGTGAAGGCGCGTATCTTCATTCAAGCTTTGATCAACAACATCACTATTATTCCTATCAATCAAATTTCTAATACGATTGTTAAAGCAAATAAGAATGTTTTTAGATCCGTCGTTATTCATAAGCATGACATCAATAATTATCACATTATTCATTCCTTCATCCGGGAGGTATCAATAGTTCAATTTCCGATGTTCAAGGCAATTCTAAATGGAAGCTTGGTAATGGGAATTCTATATGTTTCTAGTTTGATAATTGGCATGAATGAGACTCTACTTGCTGCGTAATCTATTAATAATGATGGGGTAAGAAATTTTAGCATGAACAATATTTGGTATGTTCCTTACTCTATCATGCAGATTATCCCTTCTTGTACAAATGTGATTCATATACTATTCATAAAGTCAACAATCATGACAAGCTTACTTGGATTAACTGGTTGATAGTAATCTCACCTTCCAAGGAGAATTAGTCTTTCAATTTGAGCACGATATCCGGAAAGTTTTGTTCCAATTCGTAAATTTATGTAAATTCTAACTTCTTATTATTTTGTTGATTTTGAGGAAAAGCAACGATTTAAGTTTGAGGTTATGATTATGGAATATCATATGATATTTTAGGCTATGTCTTTTGTTATTTTCTTTGCATTTGAAGGCAAATTAGAAGTCATATAAAGGAGTTATCAATGGTTTGGGAAAATTTTGTATTTTTTCATTTGAGTCGTTGTAACGTACTTTTATCCTAAATCATGCAACTTTATAGGTGTTTCGAGTCTTTTTAGTAAGAAATCATGTAAATCGGAAAAACAAGACATCACATGAAGAATTTAGGATATGAATATTGAAGATCAATGGTTCTTAGAAGGTCTTTGAAGACAACAGAAAATTTATAAAAAAAAATCAATTCAAATTTCAAGGCATTGCAAGACAGAATAACGCACGAAAAAGGAACAAAAATTGTAAAATTCAAATAGGATGGGCTACTAGAAGCTCCCTTGTGCCTAGACCATGTGCCCCTGCACATGAGGCAACATTTTTTATTGCCTCATCCACCCCTTGCACCTCACTCTATTCGCCCTACACATAGCATGGCCAGGGAGTGTTGGTTGCTTGGTTTTTAAGCTGTTTTTAGTGGAAAACCCCTAGTTTTCTTCTCTTAACCCCTAATTATAATAATGTATTATAAATAGAGACCCTTATACACTCTTTTATTCATTCGAAATTTTTTAAATAGAGACCTTTATACAATCTTTTATTCATTCAGAAAGCTAGAAGTACAAGGCAATGATCAAACATCACGAGTTTCAAAGAAGTGTATCTACATCATTCTCTTGTTCTCTCTAGGGTATGTTTTTTTATTGTTCTGTAATGGTGTCAGTTGCCATGTGCAACTAAACCTCTTTGATTAGGGTTCCACGATGAACCATTTCTTATATGTTGAATTCAATTATTAAAGTTTTTTATTTAGTTTATGATATAAAATATGATTTAATTTGTAATTGTTTTTTTCTATATGACATCTTAGATGGAGTATAACATGATTTGACAGCCCTAATTTCACGTGACCCCGACAATAGTAAATAGCATAGTTGCTAGATTAAGGGCTCTGTTTGTTTCAGATCTTTTTCCTTAAAAAAATCATTTTTTTTTCATTTTTAAGTGTTTGTTTAAGATTTTTAGAAAAATTATTTTATCAACAGAATAATATTTTGACCCTAACAGAATAATATTTTGACCCTAAAATGAAACAGTGGTTTTCTTAAAAAAAATAAAATTATTACCAGATAAAATTTTCTATAGAATTATATTTTTTTTATTTAATCGATATAAATTCAAAATAAAAACAAACACCCTTATAAAAATAAAAATAAAAGAAAATTTCAAAATATTAAATCATAAATTAATTTGAACTTATCTATTATTTAAATTTTATATAAAATTATACCTTTAAAAAATTATTAGAAAGTTAAAAGTTTTAGAATTAACTATTTTATTTTTTAGTTGTATGAGAATTAGAAGAAAAAAAAACTATAAGAGGTTATCTGAGGAAAATCCTTTTTCGCAAAATTAATAAAAGTTTAGAAAAATTGCCTAAAAAAATATTTTAGACTCGCTCTTCAAAAAACGGTTCTCCTAAATATGAGTAAAACACATTTTTATAGAGAAGAAAATAAAGCTAAACTTCAACACTCTCTATTGATCAACAAATGCAGTAGGATTTTTTTATCTTATGCAATAAAGTATAATAATAATTATTATATTTTTATAATAAAAAATAATTAATTTTTTTAAGCAAATTTCCAACCGAGTAAACCCTTATTTATAAGTGCTGGAATATAAACCTAAAGGTCTTATCTGCATTGAACTACTACTAGAAAAGTTATGAAAGAGACGGCAATTGAGACAAAATTTAACTGGGCACCATCCCTCTCCTTAAATTTTTCTCATACAAAAAGAAACCGATAAAGATCAAATAAAAGTCATATACCACTTTTGATCCTTTTAGTTTGACATAATTCTCAAGTTAGTCTTTTAAGTTTCAAAAGTTGTAAATAGGTCATTTTAGTTTGACATAATTCTTAAATTAGTCCTTTAAGTTTCAAAAGTTTCAAATAGGTACTTTTAGTTGATAAACTATTTCACCATTACCTCTACTGTCAGTATCCGTTTAACTGATGCTGATGTAGCCGTTAAGTTGTTGACTTGTATCAAAATGCTGACTTTTAAAAGTTCCAAGGTGTCAAAACGCTACGTTTAATTGTCACAAATGATCATTTATAGTGCTAGAAAGGAAGCTATTTACAACAACAAATGTCTTTCTATCACTATTAAACGACATTTATAGTGCTAGAATGATATTTGTGACCATTAAACGTAACGTTTTGGCACCCTGCAGCTTTTAAAAGGCAACGTTTTGATCCAAGTCAACAACTTAACGGCTACATCAGCATCAATTAATTATTAACCGACAGCAGGGGTGACAGTGAAATAGTTTATCAACTAAAATGACTTATTTAAAACTTTTGAAACTTAAATAACTAACTTCGGAATTCTGTCAAACTAAAAGGATATATTTGAAACTTTTGAAACCTAAAGGATTAACTTAAAAATTTTATCAAACTAAAAGGACCAAACGTGCTATTTGGCTCCAAATAAAAGTATTAAAGGTATTTGTTTCTAAATGGAAACTCTTCAAAGTGTAAAACTAATTGCGTACATTGTTACATCTTAATCTCGGGTCACCACATTCCCCGTACAAGCCAAAATTAAAAATGAAACTTATATTAATCGACAAAAGATGTCCCTCTCAGCATAAGGTGTGTCAAAAAAGAGCAAACCATAAAGAAGAAGCAAAGTAAAACACCTCTCCTGTAACAACCTATTTTCCTGCCAATAAATATTAAATAATAGGAATATATTTAATAGTAAGGATGTTACATGACTCGGCATTATATCACAAAATAATGATGAAATGTTTTTCTTTTAAAATAAATTCACTGGAGAAGAAGAAAATCATTCACTGATCACCTTAATAAATTCATTCTTGTCGTTCAATAATCGTAAATAGAAAATAACAAAGTTTTCAAGATTCAACTCAAAATGCAATTAAAAATTAAATCGTTAACCCCAACCCTAGTGTTACAATATCAGAGCTTGTAGCGACTACACGATTATTCAACTACTAGATAACATAACTAAACAGAGGGCATCCCCTCATCTCCGCCTTCTAAAATGTCCCACAACTACTCCTCGTCAACCTGAGTATATGTACTCAAGGTACAATCAGCATACAGAAAACAATACAACAATATAAGGGGTGAGAAATCCTACCATAACATAATAATAGGGAAAAACATGCTCATTAAATAAATATTAAAAGAATATAGTCTCCAATATCTCATCACTCTCAACAGTTACTATGTATAATCACTTCATTTCACATATCACAGCACCACATCATCTTCACACTCAAACACCCAATTCAACATCATCATATATATGCGTATGAACTCTCCTAATGACCTATATGATTGTGGTACCACTCGTACTCATCATTTTGACAGAGTTATGCTACTGGACTTTTCTCATCATAGTTTACCAAAGGTATGTTACTAGACTTCTCCATCAGTCATGCACTACATCAGTCTTAGACTCTATATGAATGCATAGAAATAAATTCAACAAGTAACACAAGTATACACATATTCAAATAATTCACATATTAATGCAAGACTCCCACTAAAATGCATGACTCTAATGCAAGCACACAAATCATCACCATACTCATCATCATCATATATCACTCTCGTCATTGTTTTATATATCACTCTCATCATCATCATAGATAAACATCATCACTTTCATCATCATAATTATATAGTTGTTGTCATCCTCATCATCACTAAAATATAAACATTATCATTTCTCATTGTATTTATTTATTTACATATATATAATATCAATCGTCATCACTCTTCATTACATTATAGATTCCTCATCATCACTCTCTATCAACTGTTTATATAACCACCTTATCTCTTCATTAATCCGACCCTTAAGCGTGACTCATTTCTACTTCAACATCCCTCTATTTTATTTTATTATTCATTTTATGGGCATACTCTATTCTCTCCTCTATTTTAGGCTGTCTATAAACTTTATCCCCGATATCATATCTTATTCCTCATTCCTAGTCTCAAGATGTTTTCTTATTCATTATCATTACATACAACTTCCCCTCCCTACATAACTAGGTTCTCCCTCACCATATTCATTAACTCTTTCATACTTATTCTCCTCAATAAAACGATATTATATCTTATTACTTTGTTCTCACGTGCGTAGTCATTTGTACATCGTCCATTCCCCTAATCTTAACTTCGTTCTAATTTAAAGTTATTATCTCACCTTATCACTAAATTTGACTTCAGCAACTTTCTTCACCGAGATTTCACAATAATTTGAGGTTTCATTCTCTCGATACTGATTGTTATTATTATCGTCAACCATTATAACTATTACCTCTTATCCTATTTCTTATGCATCTTGGTCTCTTCTAATCGATCCCCGTCTTATTCATCGTTATCATCATTCCTATTATCCTTCATTACTTAATATACAACTCCTTATCTTCCCTAACATTTCGTCTTAACGACCCTCTCATCGTTTACGATCATCTAAATTAGACTTCTATATTCTTTATTCATTTTTACACCTTATACGTTACTGTCTAACATTCATCTTAAGTTCTTTAACTACTTTGGTTCTTTTACTCTTTCACTTAACGGTATCCCTAAACTCATTATTGGTTTAAGGAGATTATGATTAACATCCTCAATTACTTAGAAAAGCACCTACTTCATATCCCCTATTATCATCGTTTTACACCCCTTTTACTAAATCGTGTGTTTTTAGACTCACCACGTACCCACATTATTTCCTCTATTAAATTCTCATCTTATTAACCTTAATTAACTTGATGTCTTTTCTCACTATTATTATCATCCCCAACCTTACCCAAGATAAGTCATCGTCATTACTCGTCATTCACAAACATCATTTATTACATCATTCATCATCACCATTCAACAATTATGATCTCAACATAGATCTTCATCGTACGATAGTAACTTCTCATCATTAATCAACATCTTATGCAAGAATATATAGACATCACATTTCTTCGTTATTCATTACTGCATTTTAGAATCTACTCCCGTCATTCGTTCTATTCATTACTACATCTTTCATCCTAATAGTATACCTCATTCTCCATTCTCCGTTCTAATATAGGTATTTATCTCTCTATTAATATTCCTCAAAACGTCTTCCATATTATATCTCACTTTCTATGGCCATGCCACCTTCGCATGATTAAAGGCTCTAATTTCGATTACACTAACTTTGTCCTTTTTAAAATTTTAAATCCTCAACCATAAAGGTAATCCTCAACAACATTTCAGCAACACTCGTTCTCTACCCTTTCTACAGCCCCAACAAGAAAGATAAACCCTGGAGATGAATATATTCTCCCCCTTACCTTGAATCCTTTGAAATTCCGGTTTGTGGCCTAACCTTGCTACTGCTTGGGTTTATCCTCATATGCTCTTCTTTTCTTTCTTTTCCACGTTCAGTAGTACTGACTCTTCTAACTCCTAACCTTTCTATTTATATTAGGGACAGTCACTTGTTAAGATTCTCTGCTCCTCTACTCACTATTCTTTTACCCCTCCCCTCCCCCACTTATTTAAAACTTATATTCTACACCCCCGACTCTACGTTATTTTATTTTGACTTCTCCCTTCATTTTATTTAAATTCTCTTACTACTTCTCAATCATCATCAATATTTCATTTTCTCACAAACAAAACAATACTCAAACACAAGCAACAACAATAATAATATTAATCAAAACTTCACCTTTAAATATCATTGAATTAATTAAAAATTGAAAGTTGGGGTGTTACATCTCTCGTGTTCAAACAATCTAAAGGATGCTATAGATTGTGTGTGTTTATTTGAATATGAGTTGGTCACTTTTTTTTTTTAATGAGAATATGTGTTAGTCACTTGAAAGATAACAAATATAGTTTTAAATTAATTCTTTTGAATAAACCTAATTTTAGACTAAAAGAAATTAATATAACCAATTAATTAAATTAATTTAATCAAAATTATTTAGATAAATTAGTTTTGAAATACCATAGAATATACAACACAACGAGTTTAAGATATTTCCTTAAATTTTAAATAAGTATGTTTGACCAACCAATGTTTTGACTACTTAAAAGATATAATATTAAATGATTCTATAGTAGTAATATATTAAATATTATATTTTAATTATTTATTTTCTTAATTCGTGTTTATTTATAATATATATACACACACACAAACAACACTCCCAATAGTTTCACAGGTGCTAGTTCAAAGTAACTAAGGCTTCGATCGAACACGCACTCACACTCTCAAAAGTAAATTTGTTTCCATGCACTACACAAAAATCTAAGAACACAAAACAAACATGGACTTTAGCTCCCAGATCATTTCCCTCCTCCTACATTTTCTTCTTATTGTATCTTTGGTTTGTCCAATTAACTCTTCAAGAATAAGCAAACATCAATTAGTCAATAAAACTTCAGATGAAGAATTCTACAAGATGAAGAAGATGATAGCAACCCGTCTTCAAGAGATCAACAAGCCTGCTGTTAAAACAATTCAGGCATGTTATAAATTTTATAACATCATTGGTATATTTTTTGGATGAAAAAGTTTTCTGTAGAAATATAATTTTAGATGTAATTAATTCTTCATTATAACTTAACTTGTTTGGATAATAAAATTCGGAGAATTTTCATCATAAATGGGTAAATATACAATTACCACCTGAAAGTTTGAAATCCCTCATGACCTAATTATATATATGAATCTTAAAATGGTTCTTATAATTATATTTTTTTTTCTTAAATATGTACAGATTTAGGTTTATAATGTTTCAAAATTTTCCCATTAGTCACTATAATGTCTTGGAGCCTAACTTATAAATATGAATGAATATTAAAACGGTCTCTTGAATTTTCAATTATACATCAAAACATACTCTTATTTGTTGAACCTAACTTATATGCTTGTGTTTGTGATCTTGTAAATTTTTTGTTTGTATTCATTTTTGCAGAGTCCTGATGGCGATATCATTGACTGTGTTTTGACACATAAACAACCAGCTTTTGATCATCCTTTATTGAAAGGACAAAAACCATTGGTATTTTCTTTTGTTAGTTTAATTAATAAAAATTCAAAAATAATTCAAAAATAATTTTTTCGTCCATTATTTTATACACAGGATCCTCCAGAAAAACCAAGTGGCCAAAAAGGTAATTTTAGTGATATCCCTCAATTGTGGAGATTGTCTGGTGAATCATGTCCTGAAGGAACAATTCCAATTAGAAGAATAACGGAACAAGACTTGTTAAGAGCTGACTCTATTAACCATTTTGGAAGAAAATACATCGATCGAGATAATTACGAAGTATGCAATCGCACAAAATTGGTTTTTTTCTCAATATTTTTTCTATAGCAAGAAATTTAATCACTAACCAACATTAAACCTAATTTCTCTCTAAACCTTATGCTATTTTAAAAATGAAATAACAAATGGATTCTTCTTATTGATCCAAACTACACAGCATTCAATTGGGTCTGTGCAAGGAGATGGGTACACAGGAGCATCAGCTATCCTAAACGTGTGGCGCCCCAAAGTGGAAAAAGATGAATTCAGCGCGGCTAAAATATCGATAGCTTCTCAAAAATCTGGAGACACTATTGAAGCTGGTTGGCATGTATGCTAAATTCTTCTCTTATCATTTATTCATTTATTTTCTTTTGCCTCTTGTTTTTGAGTACGTCTTATACTCTTATATGTTGTTGTAGGGTTATGTGATTTCCCTTTCTTTTTTTATTTATAAAAGTTAAGTTTAAGTGATATTAATTTTTATGTAGGTATTCCCGAATCTCTATGGGGATGACTTCCCTAGACTATTTGCCTATTGGACGGTAAGTAAATTTATTGAAATAAAGAAGGTTGAAAAAGAATATTAGCTTATATAATTCTTATGTTATTTTTATAGGATTATATAATTTTTATTTTACTTCAAGCGTAACATACACATTAATAATTGCAGTCTGATCTAGAAAGACAGAGTGGATGCTTCAATTTAAAATGCGTTGGCTTTGTTCAAACAAGCAAGAAATATCTATTGGGAGGGAGATTCGGTCGAGTTTCTACATATAATGGCAAACAATATGTTTTTCCCTTAAACATCTGGAAGGTAACATTCTCATGAGATTACCAAACAAACTTTTTATGATTATGGATAATTTGAAACATGTTTGTTTTTTAAAAGATTTTTTGCAAAATCAATGGATGAGCAATTTGATTATACTATGATAGGTTAATTTGTTTCTTACTAGTGATATGTAATTGTTTATAAAATAACTTTATAAGTTACTATTTTTTTTTTAATAAGGGAGGGACTAATAATCATATTAGTCTTCAAAATTGTTGTGTTGTCTAGATAAAATGTTTCTCTTAATGATTATATACATCTATTTTTGAGTAATTTAATATTTGTTGTTCCTTCAAAAAAAAAAAACTAATATTTTTGTTGTGTAGGATCCAAACTATGGGAATTGGTGGCTTGAATATGGATCTGGAAAATTTCTTGGCTATTGGCCAGCCTCTTTGTTCACAGAATTAAAGGGTGAAGCATATATTGTTCAATTTGGTGGAGAGGTTCTCAATTTAAAGAGAACAGGATCTCATACTACCACCCAAATGGGTAGTGGACATTTTGAATTCAATAGCATTAATAAAGTTGCATTTATTAGAAATATGCAAGTTTCAGTTACCGAACAAAACGTCTATATTGACCTACCAGATCCTGATTGGTCAGCAGACAAACCAGAATGTTATCCTTTAAGACCATGGTATAATAAAGAGTGGGGAAATTACTTGCATTATGGTGGACCTGGCAAAAGTGAGAAGTGTCCCTAAGGGAACATTGAATGTATTAATTGAATAAGAAATATTATGGCAAACAATTTTTTTTAAATCTTTTTTTTGCATTTTATTATTGTGGTGTTTTATTCCTATGTCCAAATTAAAGGTTCTTATTTCTTATCAACATTGTTGATGCGGACACAGTTGGACGATAACCAATCACTAAAAGTAAGAATGGCCAAAGTTCAGTTCAGACCCAAAACTGTGTCTGAACCAAACCAAACTGTTTTTTAGTTCGTTTGAACTGAACCGAACCATAATGGAACAATTCGAATCAAACCGAACTGGTCTTCAAAACGGTGAACTGTTTCCTAAAAAAAACCAACAGGATTTTCACACTTCCTCCGTCAGATGTAGCGCGCAATCCCAGATAATTGAACTTGTTAGCATCACCACACTTAGCTCGATTGTTCTATTCTCTCAATTGATAATCAATCACCATGTCTTTGCTTCTAAGATCAATCGAAGTTGTTCTTATCTTCCTCTTCTTCTCTTTCTTCAACAATCTCATCCATCCCTCGCTCCACCAATCACATTGTCGCACTCCTCTCTCCCGCCGCCGCTCCATAAAACTTCCACCGCAATACCACCACTCTTCCCTTCCGTACCGATTCTCTCATTTATTTCTCCAATTTTTTCAATTAATTTAATTGATCCTTAAATATATGCTTATGCTTAATGGAACCACGTGTTTTCTTATCTGCTTCTGAATTTTGATGTCGTGATTTCTTGTTTATTTGAATGAGCCTGTGAGTATTTGGTTTAATTTGGGTTCAATTTCAGTTTTTCGTTTTTTCAAAAAGATTCTGTTCAATAGCAGTTTGGTTCACAACTTTTACATAACGGTTCAATTCATAACTTGTATAGAACAATTCGGTTCAATAGCAATTTGGTTCATTTTGGTCCAGCAGTTCGGTTCAGCTTTTGATTGTTTTTTCCCACCCCTAACTAGAGGTATCAACAAAATTACTAGTTGGGTTTCCATAGTATTAGATCATAAAAAAAAAGGTATAGAAATTTGCCAACCCTAAAAAAAATGGAGAAACTAGACATTCTTTGTTTGTCCTACTCATTGTTATACACACAACTCAATTGAATTAGTTAACCTTTACCTTACCTTTGAGCATTACCACAAAGTCGATTTTGATCACAAAAGCAAAGTCTCAATGAAACGAGCAACAAAAATGGATGATATTTGATTTTGTCCTCGAAATTTATAATTTACCTGAGAATAAAAATGGATAACCCTTCATCACCTTCAATTCTATTCGAGACATCTGTTTATTTAAATATAGTTTGTGTTTGATGCTTTTCTTTGCTTTTCGGTGTATATCATCCACTAAAATCAAATATCATTCGATGAGCAACCTCGACAAAGCATCATAAAAAGAAGTAACAAAAATTAATATTACCTCAAGTACTCTCAGAGCTTCGTGCTGATAACGTGTTATGATTATGAAATTAATTTAAAGTATTGCAAGATATTGTACAACATAGAAGAGTAGAGAGAAAGGGATAGAGGGATAACAAAAGAGTATGTTGTATTACTTCTCAAGTGTATCTTTACATCAAAACATGAGTCCTATTTATAAGATACAAATAAGCAAGTGAATGGTCACATGCAATCAAAGCAATGACAATTCATTCACTAATTGAAGTTATAAAAATTTGAAAGATCAAGAATGGACATCCACCAACTTTAATGATACTTGTAAGGAATATTTATTTTCTTTAGCATGTTTATGTATCTATATAAGTACACAAGTTTTGTACGTAGGTGCTTTTGTTCAAAGTAATTAAGGCGTACAACAAAGCGTAAATGCACTCACAATTGGAATTTAGTTATTTTTTCTTAAAGCACAATTGCATGGAGGTTATTCTATTGGGGAGATTCTACTGTGCAGTCAGGAAACTGACTTTTTTGAAAAAGTCAATTTTAATTTTAATGTTTGATTCATTTTTAAATGGTTGATTACTGATTAATGATCAATAGTAATTCATTTAGTAATGTTTGCAACATCTTGGACTTACAGGTACTATTTTATCGTTGGCATCTTTAACATGCAAACATATTTGATGATATTATGTGATAGTCTTAAGTGTTTCTAGTAATGTTTGCAACATCTTGGACTTACAGGTACTATTTTATCGTTGGCATCTTTAACATGCAAACATATTTGATGATATTATGTGATAGTCTTAAGTGTTACACTTAAAACAAGGTAGGATAAAATTAGATTAAGTGTAGTCTTGTTAATATGATGAATTGATGATACTATGGGGATTGAACTTTTGATGTCACTGTACAAACAGTGGGGTGTTACTCACTACACTTTTAATGTTATAGTGTTAATTTCATCAGAAAAGTCATTTTCACAACTTCGCGATAGAATTTTCCTATTGTTAATAGTAGTGCTACATGTGCGTGCTTTACTATTACAGTTTGGTCAAACTTTTAATTTGTTTGTTAACGGAAATCATGGAGGGATAGTGTTAAAATAGCCAATGGTAAACGATTCACTATTTTTTCGTGAAGCCATCAATTGCGATATACATCATTTTTCATTTGTGTTTGATGGATACGGGGTTACATTTGTTTCCATGCACAAAACCAAAATCTAAACACACGAAAACAAATATGGACTTTAGCTCCCCAATCATCTCCCTCCTCCTACATGTTTTTCTCATTGTGTCTTTTGTTTATCCTATTCATTCCTATAACAATCAACTGAACAATCAAGCTATTCTAGGAGAGAACGAGTTTCACAAGATGAACAAGATGATGATTACATCCTTTCTTCAACGGATCAACAAGCCTGCTGTTAAGACAATTCGGGCATGTTAGAAAAAAAATCAAACATTTTTAGTGTATTTGGATGAAGAAATTTTGTATGAATATAATTTCAGATCGTAGTTTAAATTCTTCTCTATGAATTACCTTGTTTGGATAATAAAATTTGGAAAATTTGAAAGTATTTGGTTTTGGGAGAATTTTCAAAATAAATGAATTTCATAAGGAATGGATAAAAAACAAATACCACCTATATTTTTATTTTAACTTTGAAAATTGGTCGCTATAAATTTTCATTTTTTTTTTTAAATTTGTCCATCAACTTTTCCAAAATTGCAATTCTGACATAATTTGTTTTTAAAAATAAATTAAACCACTTTTATTATGATATTTATATTTTACCACAAAATTCTTGAAACTTTAAATAAGTCAATAATCTATCCAAACAAAAAATTTTGAAGGGATAGCATTTTGAATTCTTTAGAATTTTCAATTACTTCATCCAAACATACTTTTAAGTCTTTGAGCCTAACTTATATTCTTGTGTTTGTGTTTGTGTTCATTTTTACAGAGTCCTGATAGTGATATCATTGACTGTATTTTGACTCATAAACAACTAGCTTTTGATCATCCCTTATTGAAAGGACAAAAACCATTGGTATATTTTTATTTCTAAGTTGTTAATTTAACTAAGAAAAATTCAAAAATAATTTTTGAAGATAAGTTATTATATTTATACTTATAGTTGGGAATTGTTTTTCATATTTTAATATACAGGATCCTCCGAAAAGATCAAGAGGGCAGCTCCAAATAGGTAATTTGAGTAAAATATTTCAATTGTGGAGCTTGTCTGGTGAATCATGTCCCGAAGGAACAATTCCAGTTAGAAGAACAACATAACAAGACTTGTTAAGAGCCGGCTCTATTACTCGATTTGGAAGAAAATACATCGATCGAGATAGTTACGAAGTATGTAATCACACAAACTCTTTTTTTTTTATTAATTTTTCTTTTCACTTTTTCTTGTATCACTTTCTTATGGTAATTGAGATAAAGAATAAACAAACAACTTAATCAAAACTCCTCAATCCCATCATAAAACAATCTTTAGATCTCAAAACTACTCATAATACAAACAAGTTGGGATTCTCAACTGAGCCAATATAAATCGCCAAGATAAAACCTTAATGTCGTCCACCAATTGTTTTGACACCTTATAACCACATTTTTTAAAATTCTATTATTGCGTGCGTTCGAAATCACCCAAATCGTTGCCTGCCAAAAAAACCTTTCCGCTTACACCAACATCCCACGCGAACGAACAAATTCTGAGGAGTATTATACATAAAATATAACCACCACATAACCAAATTCCACACCTTTCACTGACTCCTATGCCGAAATAGTATTATGAATGTCAATATTCATTCTTGTTGACATACGGTCAAGCAAAAGTTTCCAAGTGAAAGAAACCACTCTTGTATGTGCTTGGCCTTACCAAAGGTAGCCAAAATCTCTCTTGTCAATATCTCCTCATCATTCTTCCCCACACCATCAATTTCTCCAATAAAATGTACATCGAATTTACCAAAAACAAACCACATTTTCCTCTGGTCTCCACTTCCAAGAGTCCATCTCTTGTGAGCAGCAGATTCCTTTCCATCACATCCAACAAATTATTAAGTAACCTTTACTCTCACATAAATAAAGGTCTTGTCAAAGCTAAAACAAAATCCCCAAAACCGTTGGTGAACTCCCAAATTTCCAAAATAAAAGCTTCTTTATAGTTTGAAACCACAATAGTCTCGGGAATTGTTCACAAAATGGGGAAAATCCCATCCAATTGTCTTGCCAAAAACTAGTCCTCTCACCATCACCCACTTGCCTCACCACCTCCGAATTGAACCAATTAGATCCAACACCCTCTAGTAAAAACACTACCTCCTTCCACCATGTAGATGCATACCAAGGTCCATGTGACTTCACTTCCCTCCAACAGCCTATCCACTTCCCTTCGATATTTCTCCACCAACACCTCTTTCCATGTAGGTTGGTCGCTTTGTAACAACATCCATCTCCATTTTACCAATAAAATCAGTTTGACTACCCTTACATCTTTCAAACCTAACCCTACATTCTCTCTATGTTGATAAACAATTTTCCACTTAACCCAACCTAACCCTCCATTCTCTCTATGTTGATAAACCATTTTACACTAAAAACACTACATCCTTCCACCAAGTAGATGCGTACCAAGGTCATGTGACTCCACTTCCCTCCAACAATGTCTCCACTTCCCTTCAAAATTTCTCCTCCAACAACTCTTTCCACATAGGTTGGTCGCTTTGTAACAACATCCATCTCCATTTTACCAATAAAATCAATTTGATTACCCTTGCATCTCTCACGCCTAACCCTCCATTCTCTCAATGTTGATAAATAATTTTCCACTTAATCCAACACAACATTCGAGTTTAACAACTTCAACTTGTTGGACAACAATACGGCCTCCAAAATGGCCACTTAAACCATTTTCCACCTTTCCCTATGAAACCCCATTTGGATTTTTACTATCTTCTTCCATACATTAACCTGCATCTTCAAATAATAAGAAAGGAAAAAAATGGGTACCGAGTTTTGCACCGCTTTTAGAACAACAATACAACCACCAAAACTAATGTACCTATTTGTCCAAGAATTAAGTTTCCTCCTTAACTTTTCTAAAAGTGGCTCCCATGTAGAAATTCTCTTTGGATTCGTCCCCTCTGGTAATCCCAAATACTTAAAAGGAAGATTTCTGTCACAACATTTATAAAAGTACATGCCAAACTTATAAAATCACTTGAGACATTTAATCAAATCCACTTTCAATTCGGTCGCTATATGAAAACCCCTTAACAATGCCTTTAGAGTCCACAAATTCTCCATTGTTGCTCTCCGTATATAAAGAGTGTCATCGGCGCATTGAAGATGAGATATTTCCATGCCTTGCAATCCAAATCCAAACGCTTTGAACATATTTAAATTCATCACATTTCTCATCAAATCACTAAAACCTTCCGCCACGAGAAGAAACAAGAAAGGAGAAAGCGAATGTCCTTTGCTTTAATCCTCTTCGAATATTAATTTCCTCCATTAGACTTTCATTCACAAAAATTGACATACTCCCATCACACAACTTACTTTAGACATAAACCACTTTCATCATACTAGTGGGTGTACATCTATGCAATGCCTGGGAAAAATGATGATTGTTGAGTAATAAAATTCACTTTGTTTCCATGAGTTATAATTTCTATTAGTTTAAAATTTAAATTTGAAATTTAAATTAGTAATAAGTTAGAGTTTAACTTGTAAGTTCAAGAGCTATAATTTAAATTTCATTGGAGGTTTAAGATGGTCATTTGTACCATCATAACAATAATAATTTTTCTTTCTTTTTTATGAGTATATTTTTACAAAAGTTAATATCAGGTAACCATAAATATTTATGTTATTATACCATGGTTTATCCTTTTTCTATGAATAAAGAAATATATTGATGTTTAAGTGTTTTATAATCTTTGTAAAAAAAAAAGTGTTTGTATTTGTTGGTAAGCTCTAACTCAAATAATATAGCTGATATTGTTAGCTTAGACACGTTGTTTGGAACCTTGTAGATGTGTGTGTCTTTTCGTCTATATAATCCTTTTTTTTTTTAACGACAAAATTTATTTAAAACTCGATCTCTGCTAAAGACGAACAGAGACCAGTAAATCAGAGACTACAAAGGCGCCGTATATAGGCGGAACACCCAAAATAAACACCAATAAAGACGTGAAATACACACATCACCTACTTAAGACCTACCTTCAACACCCATGAACCTCACAACCACCAAAACCAATTTCACCACCTAAAACAAACTTCATCGCGAACAACCACTGGAAACGAAATTCATAAGCATTCATCGCCGCTACTCACTCCATAAAAACACCCCTCGCAATCAAGCATTCTCTTCACATCCCCATGGTTAAGCCACACCCAAAAAGTCCAATTCCCACACTGCTTCGGCTTCCACTGCCTCTCTACCCCCGGTTCGCCGAAGAAAAAGCACCATAATAGACCAAAGCAAACTTGAATCAAAGAATTAACTTCGATCTCGGATTAAAAGCGATTGGCCCACCAAACTCCATAGACAAATTAGTATGGTACCCTTCATCCCCGATAAACCGAAGAAGACACCATAACAAGCCGATTCACTTGTAGCTAGTTACTAGCTCCCGATCTCGAAGCAAAATTAATCGGCCCACCAGAACCCAGAGCATAAAACAGTAAGGCATTTGATAGATGTGCAATGCGTAAACTGAATTCATGTCAAAAAAGGAAACAGGTTCAGCTCAAAAACTACCTACACTCTAAACACCCAAACACAAAGTAACCCAAACACAACAAGAGCTAGCGACGACGAATATGACCCATCACATAGGCGGCCTACAACAGAAACACCAAAGAGCTCACCACTAACCTACCCATCACCTTCCTACCTAAACAACGTCTACACTCCCTCTAACCTTTAAGACCAACACCCTTCTCCCACTCATCAACACCCTCAAACTTTATGACCAACACCCTTATCAACACCCCAATCTCAAAAAACACAATCTCCACTCTTGAATCCAATTGTGAGCTGAGACCACCAAAAAGATTCGACAAACTATATCCAACAAATTAGATCCAATTAGGCTTCTCGAACAACCTTATGCATAACCTTGGCAGCAGTTTAGCAATACAAATTAATGCTAGTTAACCAACATATTTTTTAAGAGAGTTGACTATGAATATTACTTATAGAAAGTTCTACAAGCAAAAGTCCTCACGTCTTAAAAAATGGTTTCACGTGGATAACCATGCCAAATCTTAACCCCCAAAAATCAAAGATGATAATGAAGATTTAATGGAGACTTGGTGTTACAGCTTACAAGCCACATAATGAAAGATATAGAAGTTTAATCTCAAAAAGAAACCAAAGCCATATAAATCTCAGCAACCACCACAGATACAGATCTAGATCTGGATCCAAGTCCGGATCTGAAACTACCACCGCAAACCACCACAAGCCACCACCATATGCACCACGAAAATCAACACCATCAACCATGAAAACCAACACCACCATGAAATCCAGTCACCGGGAGAATAACTAGGAGAACCCACCGCGATTTGCTGCTACAACCTCCTAAAACCACCGGTGTAAAGGTCGTCGGAGGTGAGGTTATGCCGAGGCCGTGCTTCGTCACACCACCGTCATAATGGTCTCCATCTTGAAAATGAGTGTTTGGATATAAACCTAAAAAAATATTTATATTTATTAATCTGACACTTTTAATATTAGAACATGGGTTCTAAATGTTTGAGAGGGCCGTTGATTGATGCGTCTTGACTTCATGGTTTAAATTTGAATCAGATTCTTAACTAAAGAATGCTTATTATCTCATGTAAGAACTTCTAGCATCAAGGCAACTAATTTAGCAAAAGAAAATAGCAAAACAAATATCCTTGCTGCATCTGTCAAATAAATACAAAGAGGAAAAAAAGAAAAGAAAGGAGAACAAGTAGAATAATTAAATAGAATAGAGGAAAAGAGAAAAGATACGAAAGCTACTCCGTTCATCACTTCATCCTTTGTCAGCAAAGACATGGTTGAAGCTCTAAAGAATGAGGAGTCAAAGTTGGAGAGTTATTAACAATAAAATGGGAGAGAAAATTAGTGTACTGGGAGTAAAAAAAGCTTACTCCATTGTGTGTGAGTGTTTTTAAGTACTCCCTTGATCTCATATATAAGCAAAAATTCATTTTTAAGATTTATTGAACAATTAATATATCTTAATTATTTACAATATACAAATCAGTTATTCAATAAATGTGACAAAATAATCTGTTTATATATGAGAACAAATAGAGTATCTATGAAGGAAAATGTTTGGAAATAGTGAAATTGAAACTGAAAAAATGAGGAAAAATAGGAAGTTCTTTTGTTGGAATTAAAAGAAAAAAAAGTTAGAGATAGTCTCAAACTACGGTACTATTATTAAAAAAATGAAACCCTAAGTTTAATCTCATGTAGCATTTGAGTTCACACAGAAAAGAGTTAAGCAACTAGATGTTTGTTTGTTTGTTTTAAAACTGTCTATTTTCATTTTATTTTATATTTTTTATCCGACTGTTTTTATCTTCTATAGCAAGAAACTTAAACACTAACCGAAATTAACTTAATTATTCTCTAAACCTTATGCTATTTTAAAAATGAAATAACAAATGGGTTCTTCTTATTGCTACACACTGAACAGCATGCAATTGCGTCTGTGCAAGGAGATGGGTATACAAGAGCATCGGCTGTCCTAAACATATGGCAACCCAAACTGGACTATTGTTATGAATTCAGCGCGGCTAAAATATCGCTTTCCTCTCAAAAATCTGGAGACATTATTGAAACTGGTTGGCAGGTTTGTTAAATATTACTCTCATCATTCATTTCCTTTTGCATGTTTTTTTATTGCTTTCAAGTTTAATTTCATTGGCATACATTTCTTTTACCAGTTAATTGGTTTACAATATTATTAGTATATATGTCAACCAGTTATGTTGTCATATTAGGATAAAGAGGTTTTTTTTTTTCTTTTTCAAAAGACAAAAGGTTAATAACGAAAG
>Ga0228711_1004515_pt1 | contig 21386 bp, 11 predicted proteins | sample MedpolnodulmetaG_2_FD_177996 | JGI IMG/M metagenome (GOLD analysis project Ga0228711, IMG submission 177996) | Root nodule microbial communities from Medicago polymorpha collected in Santa Monica, California, United States - brown nodules | ecosystem: Host-associated > Plants > Roots > Nodule... | reverse complement strand
TACCATGTGCAGTTGATGTTCCACCGAATAATATGGGATCTTCATATATTACTGTTGTTCAACCTGCTTGTATTAAAAAAGTGGGTGATATTTTTTATGTGACCTTTGCAGGAAGATGTGAATATGAAAACACCGACATCAGCTAGGCACAAAAGAGGTTGCAATTGCAAAAGGTCTAAGTGTACAAAAAATACTGTGAATGTTTTCAGTTTGGTAATTCCAACAGTTTGAAAATGTGCCTTCGGTATGTACACACCGGAGGTGCAAAATGAGAAAAGTTAAAATGAATTACCGGTGTTTATCTACCGGAAGTCTTATAAAGGTTATTTTAGTAATTTTAGGGGGCCTAAAAAGATATTGAGGGGGCCTAAAAAGCAATCCTCTTAAAAAATAGTATATGGCCCAGCATTAAAAAATAGTATATGGCCCAACTTTGAAATATTTATCTCGTCTTAAAACAAAAGAAAAAAGCTAAATCTAATAAATTGCAGTGCATATAATTCAGACCACATATAGATAGAACCGGAGCCGCTGCTGTCTGTGTTCCAACTCGTTCATGTTCCTTTTCACCTTCCTAACTGCTCTTTCCAACCAACATGCTCTTCTTCAACTCAATGTAATGTAACATCTCCCTTACACTGTATTTATTGTGTTATGCTTATTTATTTACTTTACTGTTGCACAGACACTTAAGATTGAAGGCCTGTCCCTCGGACAATTGTTGTGTCCAACACGACACCGGCACTTGTAATTACATTGAATTATGTCATTTTCTTTAAACTTTATATGCGTTGATGTGTCAGTGTCGTGTGTCGTGTCTGGTGTATGTGCTTCATAATTACTGACTTATTTATTACATGAAAATATTGTCAGTGTGAGAGGAATGTCTGTTCCACACACTCCTTTGACTCATATTCCCAACAATTATTATTCAAGGCAACAACTTTTGAGCTATAGATTGGGTTGCGCTTGTACATTTTCCCCTCCAACAATCCCTAAATCAACATTGTCTTTTTCTGTTGATGCCGAACACCACAATGTTGAACAAGATTCTTTTGATTATTTGAACAATGTCGACTCTCTAAAATCTCTTGATAAGGAGAGAATGAGGAGAATGAGAATAGGACTAGCAAACAAAGGAAGAGTACCTTGGAATAAGGGAAGGAAACACACCGCAGGTACTTTACATTCGAGTTTATTTTACCATTTTTGGATCATTTTGTTGTTTAAGTGATTAATTATGAAACCAATTGCAGAGACCCGTGAGCGAATCAGGATGAGAACAATAGAGGCTTTGAAGGACCCCAAGGTGAAGTCAAGTAAGAGTCTTTGTTTAGATTGGAGTCTTCCTTTATTTTTGTGTTCACATCACAGTTTGACATGCCTTATTGTTGAAATGATTTAGGCAGGGTTTTAAATAGAGGTTGCGGAGAATCGCAGTTAAATGCGGCCTCAATTGCGGTCATATTGTGGTTTTGGGAACATTAAAAACAGTTATGTTGCAGTGACCACTATTTTTTATTTTTTTTTGAAAGAACAGTGACCACTATTTAAAACCTTGATTTTAGGACTCTGAGATACTATTTTGGTTATGTGGTTCTTTTCCCTCATTAGTCAGATGCTAGTTGGTTTTGCAATATTTTTTTTTCTTTTACTTGGTAGTTCCTTTCCCATGATTCACTTCTGGTCATTCATTATATTCATTTTCCCCTTCAACTAAAAAATTTTCAGGTGAAGAAGAAGATGGCTGAACATCCCCATTGTCATAGGTAAACACAAGACCTAAAAAAAATTATGTACGCCTCCTCAAGACAGATTGTAATCTTATACCCTGCAAAATCATGTTTATGTTATGTATGTAAAAACAAATTATGAAAATTATCAAGGATTAATTGAGAAGGAAAAATTATTTGGTCTTGAACTCTTCAGTTTCCATAATTTATTAATATTTCACACACAAGAAAGAGTATTGACAATCCTTTGTTAATGTAACCAAAACAAATATCCTTTGTTAATAACATATCTATCTCTCTTTATAAGATATTAGGTTTTTATATTTGGCCTGCCCTCACGCCCAGGATTAAACATTTGGAGCGTGACCGGAGCTCAATAGCAAAAACCTGATAGTCGGTGACCCAACGGGTCCTGGATAGGCACTGATATCATATTAGGTTTTTATATTGGACCTAACTCAACCTTACGCAACCAACTTGTAAGGTCAGGGGTACCTCTCTCTATAAACTTTGGTCAGACCTTATCTTTAATCTATGTGGGACTTGGTTATTCCAATAATATGGAATGTTCCTACTGTACATAGTTCTGGGGGAAGAGCACAGGCAACATGCTTGTGATGATCGCATAGTTTTATTGTATGTTACTTTGGAGAAACCGATTGTAACATATACTAATACTACTAAAAGAAACAATGTTTTTTAGGATATATAGCATCTGAATTTGCAAGTTATTGCTGTTTTTTTCTCTCTTAAGGGATATATTTATGGGCTTATTTGTCTAAACCTTGAGGTCATTCTATACTTTTATCCCAACTTCTGTTACCCTTATTAATATAAGGGCAGCCTGGTGCACTAAAGTCCCGCATACGCAAGGTCCGGGAAGGGGTCTTACCAATTGGTGTATTGTACACAGCCTTACCCTGTTTTTTACACAAGAGATTGTTTCCAGGATTTGAACCCGTGACCTTTCAGTCACGTGACAACAACTCTACCTTTGCACCAAGGCTGTTACCCTTATGTCTGAAAAAAATTCAAAGTTGTTTGATGTTTTCTCCTGTAGCCACTTCAATAATATAATTAAGAACAAAAGAAACAGAATGCATGCATATTTCACTTTTTTTCTTTCTGCAAAAGTATATTATAGGGAGTACAAGGGATACTCAAAACCAATTACAAACAAATGAGAAATCAAACAAGAATCAGACCACCTCTCGATCATTTCACTGTGTTTACAATAAGGAGTATGCTCTATTTCTATCCTTATCTGATGAATAAAGTAAGATTAAAATCAATGATAATGAATACAAGATGATAACAAATTATTCGGATTCAGATGATCAAGCCAACTAGAAACTAATTTCAATCTAGTTATAAACTTCCTTCTGATAGTAATATATTCTACTAAGAAAATTGTTCTAGTATTGTAGTTGCAGCGAGGTATTGTTCATCCTGTTGGTTTCAATTAGGTATACTATATTCTTACTTGTAAATATTGTTAGACATAAATTTTAGGTTGTCTTGATCTTTGGCATGAATAACAATAGAATGTAGCCAATGGCAATTCATTCTCCAATCTTCTACCAACCTTCCTGCAGTGATCAGATCAAGGAAAAGATAAGTTATTCTCTGAGACGTGCCTGGGAAGAGCGACTGAAGTCAAAGAGGGCAGGGGAGCAGTTTTTCCTCTTATGGGAACAAAACATAGCAAATGCAGCCAAGAAAGGATGGAGTGGTCAAGAAGAGTTAGATTGGGACAGCTATGATAAGATAAAAGAACAACTTGAGTTCCACCGAATTCTGCAGGCAGAGGAAAAGGAAAAAGAAAAGCTGATGGCAACTGTTGGAGCAAATAAATTCTTTCATTTGTGGACAGAAATCATAGCCAAAGCAGCAAAGAAAGGAGGGAGTGGAGAAGAAGAACTTGATTGGGATAGCTACGAAAAGATAAAAGAAGAAATGATCCTTCTCAATCAGCTTCAGCGTATTACAGAGAAGGCAAAGGCCAAAGAGATGGTAAAAATAAAAGCGGAGAAAGAAGCACAGATAAAAGCGATAAAAAAGGTAATGCTCACTCAAAAGAGAAAAGATCTCCGAGAGAGGACAAAAGCTAGAGAGAATATAAAGAATCAACCATACAAAAATGCAGAGGAAGACAAATATGCCGAGGATGTTACTCAAGAATTCAAACTTGGCTCTAAATTAACTAAGGTAGGCAATCAATATTTTCTCATTTATTGGCTGTTTATAAATGCAACATGATGAGTCAATTAAAAATGAGATTAGTGTAAGTATTGAGATGGCAGAATGAATTAAATCTCAGCTAAAATGTGCAATTATAGTTTAGTGAAAGGCAAAGGAGAATACTGAGCAAAGTTAGTTTCCCATTTTTGGACTTATAGAAATAGGAATTTTAATTGTTGAATCCATTTTCTGTCGAGATTAACTGCTTGGTTGCTTTGTCTGTTGAAATTTGAAAACACTTGCATTATTGGTTTGACTTATTACAAACTTAATGATGATAGCCTGTATTTGGATTAAGGATAGAAGCAGATTAAAAAGGCATTTATCTTAGGAATATGCCATTTTGAAAATAGTATTCTAGAGTGATGTATAAATCTTAAAGGCCTCTGTACAGTATAGCTGTAACCTTAATTGTTATATTCAATTGAGTATTTTGAGCCCGACCCTTCAAAAAAATGTATGTAATCCTCATTGCTACTAATAAAAATAAAAACTAGGGGAAAGGTGAAATTACTATTAATGATGGTATGCTTTTCCTGTCTTCAGAATCATGTAAATAACATCATCAGAAGTGAAGTAGCTAAAGAAGGAGACGTTATTTATTCCAATTTTCCAACTCACAGTAAATTGGATTTAGAGCTTATCAGAAGAGAGAAAATGCAGAAAAAAGTATCACTTGCAGATCAGATACAGGCTGCTAAAGTCATAAAAGGGAAACTCCATTGATATGGAATCTTATTTGCATTCTAATACAGGTTTACTTGAAATATTGTGTATGTATTTTAGTTTGTATCATGTAACAGAATAGTTTATGAGGTATATGCAAAACAGTGTAAGCAGTTTGTTTGTTGTAGACTAGGAAACTGGTCTGAGTATTTTAATCTTGGGATATCCGTGCTTTAATTTGGTTTTGAATTTCAACATTTTTGTTCTTATTCCTTTTTCTCTGTTTCTTTGTAAAGAAAAACACTCATCTCTTGTTCTGTGTAGTTATCTATAGATAGGTAGGTAGATGACAAAAAATAAGGCACATTGAAGTTAAGTGCATTTCTACTTGGATTTCATGATATAAACATTTAATCACTTCTTGGAATAGGAGTTATCTGTATTTGGCTATTGAAAGTTAGGTCATTTCAGTTTATTATTCAAAATTTAATTTGCTTAACAAATTTTGCAATTTCAAAACCTTCCTCCATAGTTAAAGCTCCAAATACCTTTGAATCTAATAATGAACAGGTTTGCCATCAACCAGCAGCAACGACGGGTAGCACTTGGGTGACATTGTGGGTGGTGACATTGACCAACCATAATGTCGCAAATGTCTTCTCTTTCACAATATTTTTTTGTTTCTTTGTACACTTATGACATTGTGGTTGGTGATATTGGTTGTTGGCCAATGTCACCAATGTCACCAACCACAATGTCACTTAAGTATTATCCGTTAAGCTTAATACAACCACTAAGAGCGGGTGGTCCAACAAACATCAGAAACAAATTTGAACCTCCATTTAGTGTCTCCAACAACACCACAATAGACTTTTGTGCCTTTTTGAATAAGGGCAGCCACATCAACATTAGTCTCTTCAAAACTTTTTTTTTATTTTTAACACACCATATTTCATAACACAGGACAAACACGTGAACTAAAACATCCTCATATACATTAATTTACTAATGTCATAAATAAGGATTGAGATCTCTGCCTCATAACTATCCAAACAATGGTAACATCCGTGAAGTCAATATTTATAAGCAAAAGACAATTTGGTAATAGTCAATCATAGACAAAACGTGAGTTAAGATCCTCTCCATTTGTTAGTCTCTCAATTTCTTCTATTTAGAGATATAAAGACACAGAAGTTTGAAAATAATGAATAGTAATGGAACCCACTTAGCGATGGGACCCACTACATACTTGTATCTATCGCTTAACAAATCACATTGTCCATTTATTTTAAGCAAATGGAGAGGATCTTAGCTCACAAAATGTATATATTAATTACACTATCAATTAATGTCGTGATACAAAAATGAATCCAATCAACTTAACTTAATTAGCTAATAGGGCTTACTCCAACACTCAATTCAAATTAATTGGTTCGATCATAAATAGCAGTGAAAGTCATGGTAGCAAAAGAGGTCCCGGTTCCTGATGAAGATGAATCATCTTGATTCCCTGAACCTGCCAACAAAGAAGTACATGTACTTTCCATTTCAGCCTTACCTCTTTTGTTCCCTAGGTCATTGGCATCTACAAATTCAAATATCATCCCTGGTTTTATCATATTATCATCGTTCACATCTTTTTCACCAATAAGCATTTTAAGCACAGTGGACATAGAAGGCCGGAGCTCAGGAGAGTCCTGTGTGCAAAGAAGACCAACTTTGCAAAATTTGACTGCCTCCTCAACTTTGAAGTCCCCTTCTAGAAAAACATCCACCAAATTTTTTAGCTCCCCTTCCTCATACAAATCCCATGCCTGCATGACACATTATATGTCAGTCATACATCAAGAGTAGAATTTCTACTTATCTACTTGATAATATAATGTCCTTTAACATCCTACCGCTGCATTCTAAGGTATACCCCATCAAAAGATACACCAGTGATCCCTTTTTATTAACCGTTGATAGATTGTTTAAAAATGAATGAGTGGTAGAGATTTATTTTATTAGTTTTAATCATAAACATCAATTAATTTTTATAGTAATATAAGGGAGCACCAGTGCAACAATTTTGAAAGAGAACAACTTAGAATCAGTGATTTCCTTTCTTTTTTTCTTCTCATAGGACAAAACGTCGTTGAAGCCATTCTTTCCATTGATATTGATGAATCACCTGTGCCTACCCCATCCCCTTGACCACCCACCTTAAGTGTCTCAAATATCCATTTGTGGACATCTGATAAAATGTGAACAATATATAGAAGATTAGCATGACCCCTGTGCAAGAATCAACCGTATATCCTAACAGGAACCGTAAATTCATTCACAATTCAGATCAAAGAAATATATGAGATGGAATCTATGTCCAATTTTCTCTTAAACCTTGAAACCATGAATGTACAGATTCCAAAGTTTGAGGGAATAGGTTTTCATTCCTTGACACTTAACTTAAAGAAACCGTTCTCATCTAAAGTATGTCTTGAATCTACAAATTTGATATTACTAAAAGCTCATTCTTTTAGGATATCTACATAGCAGGCTTAACAGTTACCTAATATGTTTTGCAACCTCCAATTGAGAATGAGCTTTTAAGTTCAGAAGGTTAAACTTTATTTCAGATTGGCCCTTTAAGTTTTATTTTTTCCGACTTGGTCCTTTATGATATTTTGTTTGCACTGGTAGCCCTTAAGTTATCTTCTTGTTACATTGTAGTCTTTTCCAAGAATAAAGAAAGTGAAATGGCATTGTAGTCACTCCAAGAATAAAATTCCCTGTTGACATATGTCAATCTCAAATAACATTTCACTCACACTTTATAAAAGTTTCTGTTATTCAATATTTGCACAGAGAAAGAACCTTACTCTTGTAAGAAGATATTGTTCTTTAACGGGTAAGCGTCTGTTTGTGTTGGGCCTCCCACTAACAATTTCTAATAGTAGCACTCCAAAACTATAGATGTCTGATTTTCTTGTCACTTGATTTCGTATTGCATACTCAGGTGCGACATAACCACTACAAAACCAAACAGGGTATGGTAGGAAGAAAATCAGGGGAGTGGAACCAAAATATTTTCTCAAATTTAATAGGCCTGACAAACTTGAAATTTCCAAAATCCGTCATTTACTGGTATTAACTAACTAAAAAACTATACAACAAGTAAATAAAGAAAAGTGAACTTACGCAGTTCCAGCAACCCTTGTACTAATATGAGTCAGGTTTGGAGGGATAAGCTTTGCAAGGCCAAAATCTGAAATTTTGGGTTGGAGATCTGTGTCAAGTAATATATTGCTGGCTTTTATATCTCTGTGAATTATATGTGGTCGAACCTCTCCATGAAGGAATGCAAGCCCTCGAGCAACACCTATGCAAATGTTGCGCCTTACAAGCCAACTGAATTTAATGCTACTATGGCCTGAACCTATAAACTCATGAGGACTAATACATTATTATGATAGTTTAACTACATTCATATCACTTAATAACATTATACTTTCTCTCCCTATATTTAAGACCCATTTGAATAAAAATTTGTCCCTAAATATAAGCCTCTTTTCAAATTACTAGATCAAATTATTATTATTTCCTTGAACATACCCCTAATTAATACTACTAACTTATCTTGCAATATGAAAAGTCAAATTGAACACTCATACAAACAAAGGACAATTTGGTAATACTAACACAAAAAATAGACACATTAATTGCACTAACAAATTTTCTTTAGAAATGTGAAAAAAAACAAAGGGGGTTTATATACAGGGACGGAGGGAGTGTAAATTATGACAAATCACTTACCAAGAAGTGTTTGTGCTAGGCTATTGTTCTCAAGATAGCCATATACCAAAATTCTATGATTGTCTTCCACACAACAACCATTCAACTTCACAAGATTCTCATGCTCTATACTAGAGATCACCTTGATTTCTGTCAAGAACTCTTGGACCCCTTGTTTTGATTCAGCTGATAAAACTTTTATAGCTACCAAGCATCCATCTCTCAACTTTCCCTGTATAGTGGAGGATGCTATCAGTCACCAAACAAGAAATATTGGTAAAAGCACAAATAGATTTCTTTGTGAATTCTAGGTGATTTCATACTAATGCAATCACCTTATAGACTGATCCAAAACCTCCTTGCCCTATCTTGTTTGCAAGACTAAACCCTGAAGTGGCAATTCGCAATTCCTTATAAGTGTAAATTTTGACATTGTGAAGTTCTGAAATATCTGTTGCAACATAGAAACATCATCTTAATTAAACATAATCATTTTGAAATAGATCAAAGTTTTGAATATATATGTAGGGAATGTATTAATCACATGGTTAATAGGTTTTAAAGCTGAAAGCATCTTAACCGTTGGTTTTAATGTGATGGATGTTAATTACTCCTCTCATCTCTCAATATAACAACTCCCCTCCTCTCACTTGATACATCTCCTATATATATAAACTTATAAAAACATCTCGGCCAAAGGTTTTTTGAGAAAAGTTCACTCACATTAATTTTTATACATATAAACCATTTTTACACTTGAATAGAAGGGAAACTCATAGACCTAGGAGACATGACATTGCTATGCATGACCTTTTGAACTCTATGTAAAAGGTCAACAGCCTCTGGTGCTAGGAAACCGAAAGTGTCAAAAATGTTGGTTGTCAGAACACCTCATGTTTAGCCATTTTGCTTGACGCAACTTTTAATGAAATGGAATTATTAGAATAAGTCTACTTTATAGAATTGCTAACACAGATCAAGTCATAGAGCAATTAATTGAATACATATATAATATCGAAAAGAAAGGGAGAAGATGATCTATAAATTGAGATCACAGATTACCTATATCTGTTCGGGTGAATCGTGTGGCGGAAGAAGACCTAAAAAATTGAGAGCAACAAGTCATGAGAGTAACCGCAGTGCAGTGCAGTGCTCCAATTGATCAAACAAACTTAAACTGTAAATTGAGAGATAAATGAGAATCAACACATCATCAAATACTTCCAAAAACTTGAAAATCCATTCTGATATTGACAATATTGAATCTTGAATATTTAATTTCCAAACTAATATTAATAATTAAATGAAACATATATTAATAGTATTAGTTATTCTAGCTTAGCCAGCCAATAGGCAAATAAAAGTCAAATTTAATTTATTAGAACATGGGATGGAATGTCAACCAACCCATATCTCAATAGAATATAGTATATAGAATTGGATGAAAGTAAATCCAAAATGACGAAAGAAATAAATTAATGTTGAAAATAAGGAGGGAGGAAAGAAAGAAAAGGGAAATCATAGAAAGGGAGGTGAAAAAAGAAACCTGAAGTAAAACCAAGCACGGCTCCAGGCAGTGCAGTACTGTGTTGTGAAATTCGTTGACTCAAGGTTTCTTTTCTCGCGTTGAACAAGAAAATGCGAGAGAGAGAGAGACTGTGTGTATGACTTTTAATCAAAATTGTAATGCTTTTAAGGCGACCGCTGGTTCGGTGAAGTTGATCTATTTATTGTCATGTTGAACTTCCAAAACACCTACCAGTAATACATAAATAAAATTGTTTTCAATTTTGCTCCTAGGAGGGGCAATTTGGTAATTCCATAATTCCTTAATCTTGGAGAGTGCCACCTCATCCAAATATTATATTCTACATTCTATATTTTATTTTATTTTATATTATTTTCTTTTTTATTTTATATTTATTTTATATGAATAAAAATAATCATAAATTCAATTGCTTCTACATTGCTGTTGTGTGAGATTAAGATATCGATTGACCCGACTTTTTTTCAACTTCTCTACATTTTTAAGGAGAAGTTAGACCAAACACAATATCAATTAAGTACTTACTAAAAAAAAATATTTTTTTTGAATGCATAAAATTGAATGGAATGAGCTTTAGCTAAAAGTTGTTGAATATTACTTTAAAAAACTACTTCTCGACACTTTGTTTTACAGGCACCTTTTTTCAACTCATGCTGCGAACATTTTCTTTTATTTTTTTAATATTATGTTTCAATATGTTTTTTTCTTCCATTTAACTTTATTTTATTTTATTTTTTTAACCGTTCCATTTAATTTTTTAAGGAGGTTTCATTTAATTTTATTTTTTTTTTCAAAGGAATTTTATTATCTTTTTATCACTTATATATTTAATTTCAATATCGTTTAATCATTACAACCTCACAAATATTTTTATTCACGCTGTCATTTAATGATACAAAATATTTTTATTTCCTTTCTTCAACCTCGCAAATATATACACACACATATTAACGTTTAGAGTAATATTTTATGTTTGTCTGTTTGTTTTTTTATTACGCTAATGCATATAATTTTTTTTAGTGTTGCTTGGTTGAGTGCTACCTCACTGATTTTTTTAACTATTTTTCAATTTTTATATTTTTAAAAACTTTTAACTATTTTCCAATTTTTTATCCCAAATTGAGTTGCTTCTACACTGACGTTGTGGGAGATTAAGATACCGTTTGACCCGGTTTTTTTTCCAACTTCTCTATATTTTTAAAGAGAAGTTAGGCCAAATACAATATCAATTAAGTACTTACTAAAAAACTTACTTTTTTTAATGCATAAAATTCAATGGAATGAGCTTTGGCCAAAAGTTCTTGAATGCTACTTCAAAAAACTACTTCTCGACAATTTATTTCACAAGCATCTCTCTTCAATTTACGTTGGGAACCTTTTCTTTTCTTTTTTAATATTATATTTCAATATGTTTTTTTCTTTCATTTAATTTTTTTTTGAATCATTCCATTTAATTTATTTAAGGAGGTTCCATTTAATTTTATTACCTTTTTTTCAAAGGAATTTTATTATCTTTTTATCACTTATATATTTAATTTCAATATCGTTTAATCATCACAACCTCAAAAATATTTTTATTCATGTTGTCATTTAATGATACCAAATATTTTTATTTTCTTTCTTCCACCTCGCTAATATATACACACATACACTAGCGTTTAGAGTAATACTTTATGTATGTCTGTTTTTTTGTTACGTTAATGCGTATAATATTTTTTGGCGTTGCATAATGCGTATGCTTATGTTTATAAAATTTTGATTTTAATTAAAAGTAAAATTGTAGATGTCTTTTCTTCAAAAAAGGTATAAATGCCTAAAAAAATTATACTTATATATATACTTTGCACCTTTATATTGTAACAAACTATGCATATCTTTTTCTTATTCAAAAAAATTAAAGATATATGTTTCCATGACACCAACAACGTAACAAATATAATATCATATAATATAAATTCTTATATTTTTGAAAGACACCAAAAATATGGTATTCTTATAACGAAATTTGTTATAGAGTATAATTGAAATAGAAAAAACCAATTATTTTGATTTTATTTATGTTATTATTTCAGGCTCCTTAAATTGTTTCTACTCTTCAAATATTTAACAAGTCATTTATATGATGATACACATTTGTATTCATGTTACACAATAAACGTTGAGTAAATATAGTATTTGTAAAAAAAATATCTTTTATTTTTTAACATTTTTAGCCTTCAGAAAATATTTTAAACATTTTTTTAATTATTATGTTAATTCATAATAAATTCAAAGTTTTGTCTTCGTGAGCTTAACTCAGTTGATAGGAACAATGCATAAATATATGCTAAGTCCGGGGTTCGAACCCCAGACACCATAAAAAAAATAATAAACTCAAAGTTTGTACAATATTTTGCCAAACAACATTTAACTTAAAAATATCTTTAAAACTAAAAAAAACAAAGAAACCAAACAATTTTAGCTTCTTTCTTAAAGGCCTTTATTTTAACTTTGTTTTGAAATAACTTTTAGACCGTAAAAAACCTTGGCCAAACGGTATCTAAGTTCAGCTAGGAACACTGTTTCACTTTCTTCTTCATAAGAGGTCAATTTCTTCTTTTTTTTCATGGTTCTGAGACCATGCATGACTTGAGTTGACTGATTTTTATGGCTTGAGAGGTTCATTTTTCGACACTGTTTTAGTTTTTGCTTCATTATAGGTGGTTTTCTTCCTTTTTTTTCATGATTATGCATTTTAAAGGTTTTTTTTCAATTGTTAGTGGATTATGTACCAGAAATTGATATGTTGCATGACTGTAGAAAAATCTTCCTTTGTTATGTGGAGTATAGTAGATGTCATGATGATTGAATTTTAGCTCATGGTAAGGTTTTTACACAATTGCTATTTTAGCTTCTGGTACTGTAGTTGAAAAAAACTTGATGCATGTGGGTTATTTAGTTTTTGTGAGTAACCCTAAAGCTGTAACACTTTTCATATTTGGTTTATTCTTTCCTATATCATTGAGTCGTATGAAAGTTGATTGGTGTAAATTTGTTTTGGTCATATCATTGAGGTCCAGAAAGTTGATGATATAGAAATTTGTGCATTTAAGATCAGGTTGATTTGATGATACAAAAATTGATCACAAAGAAATATGTTAGTTTCTTCCGATATCAGAATGATCAAAGGGAATAAAATTAAATGTTGTATTATTGTATTTCTATATAGGACTTTCAATGTCAGTGGATTATGACTACATTAAAGATGTCAAAAATGATTTGGACATTTGGAAAATAGGATTTGGAGTGTTGGATTCTTGGATTGGACTGGTAGTAATGAGAATCAACATATGAAGCTCATTATTTGTGATGCAAAGGTTAGATGAGTTAGTTAAGATTTGTTGTAATTTCCTTTATGATTTATCAATGTTACTTATTAGCGTACGTTTTGATTTATTTATATTTTTTTGTTTCTTTCTCGGATTTAGGGTGATCGAGTTCACGTAATAGCTTGATATAGAGAATGGGAGCATTGGAAGGCTTTGATCGAGGAAAAAAAGACTTATACTCTGTATAATTGTCATGTGTTTGATAATAACATTGAATTTAATCCCTTTAAGGTTGTTTTTGGTTCTGGTACAAAGGTGCAAAAGTATGACAAGTTAACTAACATTTTTACTCATGAATTTCGCTTTAAGTCATTTAAGGAAATTCAAGATGGAAAATTCAAAACTGACGTTTTATATGGTATAGTTATGTGCTTTAATTTATTTCTGTGTTTTCTCCGATTATAATGTTCTTATAGATGTAATTTTTTTTAACATCTTTTGGCCTCTTCCCGGTGATGACGAAGAATATTCGACAACGGACATCTGCCTTCTCTGTCGTCTTGATGTCGAAATTGCTTGGTTCCTCGTTCATTTCCGCTTCTTGGAAGATCCAAGGTTCTAGCTTTGCTTAGGGCTTCCAGAATCTGTTGGCGTGACAAATCATTGTCAGGCGTAGGACTGTATTCGACATCTTGTATTCCAACCCATTAGATGGCTTTTTTTATTTAATCAAGAACAAACTGCCATTTGCTTTCTACTTTTCTTTTGGGTTTTGTTATGCTTTACTTCGTGACATAACAATGTCCAATTTTGTAATGCTTTCGGCAGTGCTTTGCATTATCTTGTTAATTCAAAGTTGAGTGTTTTCTTCTTGTCAAACTTTTAATGCTTTTGTTATTTGTATTTTCACACAATAGGCTTATACTTTCAATACGTGCCTTTATTTCGACATATTATCAAAGAATTTTATTTCCTCGACAAATTGTAAATGGTAAAACCTTCAATTTTTAGGATAATGACTATCTGCAACAAAGAGACATTTGCAAATAAATCAAAGATTATAACTAAAACTCAATAAAACGTAACTCCTTGTCTTCATGTTTTGTTATTGACAAAACTGTTAAAATTAGGATATTAGACAAAAGTTACGTCTATTGTGGTTTCAACCACTTCTTCTGGTTTCTTACCCAAAACTTCGAATCTCAAGGCAATCAATTGCCAGATTTCACCATTTGATTTTCGATTTAGGAATCATACAAATTCCTTTTCATAGATACAATCAAGTTTGTGGTCAATTGACCAACATTTACTTAAGTTTCAAACTAAGTATTTCGATAGTACCTTTATTAATGGTTTCTTAACCATCTTTGTTACATACTAGCCACCAAGGCCTTTTTGATCTCACATTCCGGCTAAACAACTGTGATTTTGTTATATGTGCCTAGCTTAGACGTGATGACCATCTTCGTCATTCCGCAAGATTAGGAAATTCAGATCTTCCACATTAGGTTCTGTGTCGAGAGTTTCCCTTTCCCACATGAAACCATGAGTCGGATGGAGTCTCACATAACTTGCATCTGCTTGATTAGCACCATCAGATTTTGCAGATGCACATGGAGCAATATTTGCTAGATTCTTGTTGAAAGTCTTTCTTGTAATCTGATTCACTTCACCAAGAAAATAGCTTTGGTCAGCCTCAATGTTTTCAACTGTGCCATCATCTCTCCAAATCGAGATTCTATGGTGGATGGATGAGGGAACATCGCCTATCCCATGAATCCACTCTCTTCCTAACAACAAGTTGAAGTTAGCTTTCGATGGGACTACCATGAACAAGGTTGGTCTAACCACAGTTCCCACTATTAGACTCACTTGGAGAGCACCAAGGGAATGACCAGCTTTTCCTTCACAATTCGACATAATTAAATTATGAGGCTTCAAGTCATTGTCAGTCTTCCGATCCTTTTGAGTAAGGATTGAGGCTAGGGGTGTTCGCGGTCCCGTTTGGATCGATTTTGAAACAAAAACTCATTTGATCCAAAGATAAAATTATATGCGATTCGGTTCAGTTTTGGATGATTAGTTTTAAAAAACCGATCTGATCCGATCCAAATTAATCCAAATTAATGCGGTTTAATTTGGATCGGTTTTTAGATGTCCAAATTACAAATTGCAATTTTTTATTAATAATAATCTTATAAAAATATAATAAAACGATAGGTTCGATACAAAATATAGCATATGATTTATAAAAAAATAATAGTACAAAATAATAATGATTGATTATCTTTAAAACATACGAAAAAGAAACAAAATTGATTAAATTAAACTCATACATAGTATTAAAATAATTAAAAAGAAAAAAAATAATAGCTTAATATAATCTATTCTAATTATAAAAATGGAAATATATATTAAAATATTTGATGCGGTTCGGTTCGGTTTGGTTTGGTTTTAAAAAATCAATTCAAAATCTGATCCAATCCAAGCGGTTTTCACAAAATGTCATCCAAACACATCCAATAATATTTGGTTTTGTGCGGTTTTCGGTTTTTTTGGATCGGTTTGCGGTTTTAATTTGGATCGGTTTGGATTTGAACACCCCTAATTGAGGCATCAGATTGACAACAGCACCACCGTCGATGAACACTTTATTGACACCAATCTCATCCACTTTGGCTTGTATGAACAAAGGTTTAAGATGATTCTTCATCGAATCATCAGGCTGTTAAAATATGGCTTTCCGATTACCTTCAGAGCCATCATTTATTACAAAGTAACACATGGGTTTGTATTCTTCCATGTCCTTATGATCGAACTCATCTTCTGAATCATCGACTTCAGACACCATATCATATTCAGCTGGTAAAATGAAAACCATAATGTATATGACATCGAAGTCTGGTTTTGAATCCATAAACTCTGAACCCAATCATCATCTTCATCAGGATTCTCTTCGACTAAAGGAAGAGACATTCTTTCTTTCGCTGGTCTTCTTCCTGATTCGACCATTTTTCGACCATCATCTAGGTCAACAGACTTGTCTTCAAGGCTTGTAGCGACGCCTTTTTTCGACCTCTGGTACCTTCTCCATAGAGTCCTTGTCATGGGATTCTTTCCCTTGTAGTTGTTACTATAAGCATACTTCTTCGACTCAAAAGCGATACCATTCTTGTTGTTATCGACATTATTCTTCCCATGTTGCACATTTTTGTGGGTAAACTGAACCCATTCCTGGTTAGGTGCATAAGGGATAAAAGTTTTTCCTTGACCACCTTTGTTGACATAATTGGTGGTCGAAGAGTTATTGATGAAAGGAATATAACTCTTTGTAAAGGAAAACTTAGGTCTATGATCAGCAGACCATTTTCCCATTTTCTCGGGTTTTGGGATAGAACTTTAAAGGCCTTTAGTTACCTCTTTGTCAAATACATCACTACATTTGGGGCAGAGCATTACCTCAGAATTCTTCAGCTTGCATCGATTGAGGAAGTCAATCAATTTTTCTTCAGCTGTAGGATAGGCTGTCTTTAATTTCTCGTCGGACCGAGGCTTTGGAGTAGACTCTTCGACGTGTTCTACATCTTTAGTGATGTTCACCATCTGGCATTCTGCAACATTAGCTTATGCTTCCACTTCTGCTTCGACAGACAGTCCTTCAACAACAACAATGATTGCTTCGACCATATTGCAACATGCGATGATAGTGTACATCATACTTGCATCTTTCAAAGGATCAGAGTCTACTTGCATTTGAGGCTTTGGTTTGTCTCCAAACTTCAATCTGCCTTCATTGAGACCTTTCTGAACCAAATCCCTGAAAAGGGAACATCGTGAGGTTTTATGTCCCAAATAATTATGATATTTACAAAAACCTATTTTCTGACGTTGCTCTAGCGGTGGGATTTTTAGATCCTTAGGTACTACCAATTGACCATCAGCAACTAAGAGATCATAAATCTCGTCGCATTTGGTTACGTCGAACATATATGTTTTGGGAACATATCTTTCATTGCATGCTTCGACAGGATTATTCACATCTGAGTGTTAGAACAAAATGTGTTTAACATTACCCTTTGAGTTTTGATGATAATAAGGTATTAAAAATTTGTCAATTGGATATGCTAATATTTGTTCAAGTGTGCAGGACCATAGACAAAAATTTTAGTGTCTTAGTTAAAGCATAGGTTCTGAAAGAACAAATGAGAGCAATGAAATCAACAAGAAGGAAGCTTGAAGCATCTGAAGAAAATGACTTCTGAAGACAAGTGGTCCTGAAGAAGCTGACATCGTCAGAAGCACTCTCTTCAGAAGTTGGTCACTAGAAGTTGACGTCATTAGAAGCATCTGAAGATCATCAGAAGCTAGAAGACTGAAGAACTTCAAATGTTGCTCAAATGAAGATTTAATCACGCCTATCATTGCAGAAGACTGGAAGAATAAAGCAACGACTAATTCAAATGGATTTGAAGGCATTGGATGCTTATTCTTTGGAGAATGTTGAAAAAGGACAATTGTACGAAGTGTACAACCACTATCTCCACTACTCTGTTTTGTGTCTGCAACAGGACAAGAACAACAGATATGTCTGCACCAGTATTCCTCTAGATTTGGAATGGATTTGAATTTACTCCTTCATAGGACAATAACCAAATGAGGCATAAGATCATTGGTGATTTGATCAAGCTTCAAACTTCTCTTTTTTGATGTGCTGGCAATTTCCAACGTATCTTTCACACCTCTATATAAAGGACCTGTTGTTTGGACATTAAAGACTCATACAACAATTTACAAGTGCCCAAACTCTGCTGAAATTGTTTCACATCAAAGTTCACTTAGAATTTCTTTACAACTTTCATATCTTAGAAATTCTAGAGTCTTAAGAGTCTGCATCTGATTTGTATTGTGAACACCACTGATTGTATATCAAGTGTTCAACCTCAAACAAATTTCTTTGTAATTCTGTTTGAATAGAAGTCTCTTGCAGTTGTGCTTGAGCATAGGAAGTCTCTTGATTTAGTTCAGGAGCATAGAGAATCTCTTGTAGTTGTGCTTGAGTAGTTTGAAGTCTCTTGCTGGTTTTAGCAGTGAGCATTTGTAATCAGACATTACATTTTAGTGATCTCTCCTTGGAAGTGCAAGGGGGACAAGACTACTTCCGGTTTGTGGAAGGAACCTGTATAATTGTTGTGTCTTTCTTCTCTCTCTCTCTCGCTCTCTCTCTCTCTCTCTCTCTCTCTCTCTCTCTCTCTCTGTTTTATCCGCTGCATTTAGATTATGAACATCACCTCAGAAGCTGAATTCTATCTACTTCTGAAGAGTAACTTTAGTAGGAGAAAACGAAGAAAAAGCTAACACAATTCAACCCCCTTCTTGTGTTTTTCTCACCTTCACTGAGGGCCTTAACGATTTACACGTATAAGGGGGCCCAGGTTTTAATTCAGCAATGTCAACCTCCCTCGTTTCGACATCGCCAAAAGCTATGTCGAATTCTTGACTGCTTTCATCTGATCTAATATAAGCAATCTTTTCTCTTTTGTGATATTTCTAAGTTCTAGCTTTTTCAGCCTTTAGTCTTTCGACATGTCGAACTCTATCGGCCAGTTGGGCCATATCTCTCAAGTGTTGATTGTCTATTTTCTTCCTGATGGAATAGTCTAGGCCACTAGCGGCCATTTCGACTAACTTGTGTTTAGGCACTTGAGTGAAACATCTTGTCTTTAACTATCTGAATCTATTGAGATAATCATCAATGGATTCAGTGGAATTTCTCTTGACACTCGCCAATTCTTTTAGACTTATCTTAGACTGGCCCTGTAGAACTGCTCATGGAATAACCTCTCTAATAACATGAAGGCATTCTTTGTTAGAGAATTTGGAAAATATTTCAATCTCAAATTCTCATCATTTGCTAGATCTCCTGCCTCTGTCAAATATCGTGTGATATGTTCGACAGTGGACTCACTGGTATCACCTGCAAACCGTAGTAACTACTCTCAACCACCGTTCAAACCGTAGTAACTACTCTCAACCACTGTTGAAGGTCGCACCGGTAGTCACCTTCTGATCAGGTACAATCAGAATATATTGAATTGAGAATGATGAAAATAGTATTAATTAGAGTTGCAATTGAAAAAAGTAATTAATACTATATTGAAAAGTGAAATGAATCAATTATTTAAATACATTTTTTTTTTGCAAAATGCCTCACTTATTATGGGACGAAGGAGTATATTATTAATCAATGAGTACAAACAAATGGTAGTGTCGAGAAGGATCTGGATCTTTACATTATGCCCTAATCTCAACTTTTAGTTGTGTTCTTACCACTTTTTTTCCTCTTTTGTCAACACCGTTGGATCAAATCCAATGCTTGAAAAGTGCACATAAGCAATGGCAATACCAACCAAAACAGCATGAGGTGATATGTATCCGTGTCGTGTCGAGAATCTCAATCCGTAATAACATTAGTAAAAAAAAGTAACTTCTCCCTCGAGAAAAATAAAAAAAGTAAAAAAAGTAACTTTCATATATAAATAATCAATTTCCACCGAAGTAACTGATTTACCACTGGAGCAGTTTGGGTTTCTGCGTGGACACGGCAAAGAAAGAGGCACGCCAAAGCTAGATTAGTCTTGTTAATGTCCATCGAATAAAGCAGAGCTCGTGGAGTTTTTGTAATTCCATGAGCTAAGCCATTATTACGATGATGCCAAACAAGTACTCCTCCAAGTTTCACGGCCACAACGTCGCCGTCTTCTCCTTGTCTCGCAGATCCCTCATTCTATCCGCCCTTTTCCTTTGCATCGTCGCCGCTTTTCTCTTTTTCCACCCTTTTCAGGGAAACCGCTGCCTCAACTCCAATCCCAGATCAGTTAAAGTCGTTTGGGAACACTCCACCGCCGCCGCTGTCACCGGTAGTCATGATCAGGCTTCCAATCATCGGTATAAGGTTATGGGTTTTGTGGGTATTCAGACCGGATTCGGATCTGTTGGGCGGAGACAATCCTTGAGAAACACTTGGTTCCCATCTGATCACCAATCCCTTCAACGGTATCTATTCTTCTTAATCAATTTAACATCCATCGTGCAACATTCATAATAAAGTTTAGTTTTATTCCTGTGTCATTGTTACGAGTCCCGCATCAAGTAGATAAAAATGCTGTGGTATGTAAGTAATGAGGAGCTCCTGGACCCGACTTTTGGTTGGCTCTTGGGTTCTCTGGCCTTAAGTCATAATTGGTGCTCTTGTTGAGAGTTGGACCACGAAAAGACTACCGATAGGCTGGATTAAGGTGCTCTACCGAATACTGATAGGTGAGTGAAGCGGCCGACAAAAAAGAAAAGAGGGCTGCCTTCGAGTCGGTGGCGATAGAGTGAACGTCGGCGCTTAAAGATGTGGCAATGTTAGGAGCCCCCGATCGAGTACTACCTATAGGTTGGATTAAGGTGCTCCACCAAATACTGATAGGTGAGTGAAGTCGACAAAAAAGAGGGCTATCATCGAATCAGTGGCGATAGAGTGACAGTCGCCGTGGACGTCGGTGCTTAGAGACGTGGCAATGTTAGGAGTCCCACATCGAGTAGATAAAAATGATTGATGTGGTATTTAAGCCATAGACTCTCCCACCTAGGACTAGTCTTCTGATTGGACTCTCTATGGGCTTAAATCCTAACAGTCATGTTGTAGGTTAAGTGTTAAAGTTATGCAAAACTATATTGTTTTATTCATAGTAGTTATTAGTGGCCGATAGCGGCGCCATAGCGGCCGCACGTAGCGTTGTGGTGACGAACCGCTACGCTAATCGTCATAGCGGTGCAGAATGAGATAGCGGCCGCTTCAGCTGCTATAGCGGCCCCTTCAGCTGCTATTTGATTTTAGTTGAAAATTAGGGCATTTTGAATATTTTTAACACTAAATTGACTCTGTTGTATGGTTTCTCTGTTCTTTTCTTCTTCCTCTGTTTTCTTTTGTTTTATGGTTATGGTTTCTCTTGTTTTATGATTTTTTTATTTGTTCCTCTATCTTTTGATTTTTGGCGTTTTGATTTATCATGAGATTTGAGTGTTATATTTAATATAATGCAAGTTTTTTTTTTTTTGTAATTTGTAAGTTTG
>Ga0228711_1004514_pt1 | contig 21387 bp, 14 predicted proteins | sample MedpolnodulmetaG_2_FD_177996 | JGI IMG/M metagenome (GOLD analysis project Ga0228711, IMG submission 177996) | Root nodule microbial communities from Medicago polymorpha collected in Santa Monica, California, United States - brown nodules | ecosystem: Host-associated > Plants > Roots > Nodule... | reverse complement strand
ACTTTATTGTTCATGTTTGATTTAATTGTGATTGAAAAATACTTTTGAATCTAGGTTTAGAATAATCATCTATCAAACATAAATTCTAGACATGGAATTGATGTTTAGATAACCACTCTTTGTATCCAAACTTAATGCTTTTCTATCATTCAAGAGATTGAGAAATCATCGATTGAATGATAGGAACGACTTTTGGATCGTTTAATAGTGCGAGACATCGACGATTAAACGATACAATTGAAGTCACCATATTATTTGGACACGAATGATATTGACGAGGGATACGTGGTAATATCGAAGGAAAGCTAGAATCCATGCATGATCTTTAGGTTACGTGTGACGCTTGTCTAAGGAACTCTAATCCTAACAAGTTTTACGCCCTATCAATCTCAAGTTTTAATCTTATAATTTAGATATTTAGGTTTTAAACAAACAAATTACTCTTTCAACTTAAAATGGTAATTGATGTCGAATGATCCATGATATCGCACCAGTCCCTGAGGAGACGATATATAAATACTTACTTTTGATATACGTAAATATGCTACATCAGCGGTGTTGAATGATGTACTCTATCGATTTGAATGAATGAATATCGTTTTGTTTGTGCCAAAACAAAAAAAATAACAAAGTGGACAAAAGTTGCAAATTGAAATTAGGTCTCTCTATTCCCCTTCTCTCTTGTGAGCCGCCACCAAAACCCTAGTTTTTACTCCTTCATTCGCCCTAAATGATTTTCCCTTTTATTGAAATAAGTGTTTTTCACACCTGTTTCGTTTTTTCTTTCGTAATTTTGTCGTCTTAGTGTAACGTTGTTTTGTTCGTCGTCTTTGTGCGGCGTTGTTTGTCTTTCTTGTTTCGTTCGGTATTTGTTTGGTTCAGATTGTCAGATCAGCTTAATCCAGTGCAGATCCAATCAATGACTTTGCATCATCAACGTTGCAGATCCGAATACATGGGTATTCCGAAGACTTGAATATAGTAATATGTGTAGGCTTTTGTACTTTGCCGTTTTATGTTATTAACATGGATGTTATGAGTTTGTTCGCATATTCATCCTTTTTGTTTTTAGCGAATTTGCATTGTATTGATGGACTATATCAATTTGAATGAATGAATATCATTTATTTTTAGTAAAAAAAAACAAAATTATTATTAATCAAATAATGAACATAAATTAGGTTAAATATTCTTTCATTTGAGAAAGTTTTATACTTAAACTGTAACCTATTTTGTTAATTTTACTAATTTATTAACGAATATTTACGAGTACAGCCGTTTAAGAAAGTTGTCTGATAGTTGAATTATCTGTTTATTTTACTGACAGTTATCCATTAAGATTAAGATTGAGGGTATGGATTTTTTGGTTAACCATAGTCTTACCATACTATGGGGTGCATCTCCCCTAGTGATATTTTTATCTAAAAAAAAATTGTGTAGCTAAGGGTAGGTGGTGTTTGAAAACATTCATTGTTTGGCTTTCTCAAAAGTAACTTGGCATTCAAACCATGACCCATGTGACTACGTTGTATTACAGTCACTAGGATTCTTTAAAAAAAAGCATATAGTAACAACTTGATTTGCTGACACGAAAAGGAATTTTTATTGCTGGATCATCCACAATAACTTTTTTCTTTTTCCTTTTCTTGATCCTATCTAGCTCAAAGTATATGCATTGCTGAGGTGGTGATGAGGAAACTGAAAAAAGGGAAAGAAAAGTGGTTCATGCCATCACCATATAAATAGCCTTCGGTCTTAGTTTTAGAGCATGTGCTCTCCAGACAACTTGATTCCTTAAACCATTTTATGCCTCCCGTGTCTTCTACTCAATACACCATGGACCTTGATAATTGCAACTGTCTAGGCTCAAGAAACAATAGCATTTGGTCAAGTTATGAGAGAATAGGAAACGATCCAATTGAATGTGTCAATGAACTTATGGCAAGAATGAAGATAGCAAGCTTAAAAAAATTGTGGAAGAAGATTAAGAAAGAAAAGAAGAGGAGAATATTTAGATCGCCTTCACCAATATTTCTATATGATTTTAATTCTTACTTACAAAATTTTGATGATGGTTACTCCATTGACTCTGATAATTTTTCCGGGTCATTTTCGACTCGATTTGCAGCACCATCCTCCAAGATTTGTAAGAAGAATTTTGAAGTGATCGATTGTAAAGAAATATTAGAGATAAACAATGAGTGCTAGCTAGGAACATACGATGTAATTGTGTTTCTTAATTTGGACTTGTTTTCTTTACCCTTGTGAATTATGATTTATAGTTGTACAAAGTTTTAGTAATTCAATTATATATCTTGTAAATCTATTTTAAATATTAGATTTTGTAAAGGTGATATTCTACAATAATATGATGATTACATTTCTCATTTTTTTTGGTCATATTTTATGCTCTCTTTATTTATTGTTTTCATCTTTTTGACATAGACAACTTTTACAATGAAATTTATTTTATTTGTTAAGTTGGTGTTCTTATTACGTATTGTATCAGGATGTCCTTGCTAAATTAACAAGCTGTGCATGAAATTATTTTATATTAACATATAAAACTAACACTACATTTTAAGATTTTATAAAAATACATTGTTAAAATAGTTGAAAGTTACGTGAAGTTAATTAAGGTAGTTAAACTAGAGTTAGAAATCAATTATAATTAGTTGATAGGCAAACTAGAGTTAGTGGTTTGGTTAGAAGTTAGTTAAAGTTAGTTACTCAAACTAATCTCTATATATAGGAATATATCATTGTACTCATTCGTCATCTTTTATCAATCTATATTCATTCAATATGAATCTTTATGAGTATTCTTCTTATGAATACATATATACTCATTCATATTCGATTCCATGATTCTCAACATACATCACTAATAAAAATACATCACTATTTATCTAAACTATATATGTGCATGTGTGTTCGACAACTTTTTGTAGCGAAAATAAAATTTAGGGTTAATAGTATTTTACTCCTGTAATATAGATTATTTTCGGTTTCCATAGTAAAATTTCTTTTAGACGCATTATGTAAAAAAAGTTACAACACATAAATTTCTTTTAGACATCCACGGCACCGATATACTAAGCGGGTTTCACTTGTGTAACATTGGGCCTTTTTAGGCTATCTAAAGTAAATATATGAACTTCATCTCACAACATTCTATAACAAAGTATAAGAGAAACTAGCCTTTATAATATCAGACAACTTGGGACATTTTGCAAGATGTTTTATTCAATTCTAACTACAATATCAGGCAACTTGGGACATTTACAAGGTGTTTTATTTAATTCCAACAATATATGCTTTGATATTTTAAATTCATCTACTTCTATTGTTTAACGGTCATAGTCCGATAAACACTTTCATACTTCACCATTGAGAATATACTTCACATGAAGTTAAATATCTCCAATAATTTCCATATCTTAAAAATACCCAAAAATTATGGTACAACTGTCTTTCTTGAAAAGTTCTCTAAGAGTCTACGTAATCTCACAACATGTCTTCTTTTTTTTTTTGAAGAAGCTAAACTAACCCCCTTCAAATTGGCACCAGAGAGAATCGAACTTGAGATCTTGAGGAGGAGCACACTCTCAGGTTCCAAGCCAATACCACTAGGCCAACCCAAGTGGGTTATCTCATAACATGTCTTACATCAATAACAATCAATATTTGTGTGGTAATAAACACCTTGGATAATAATGGTTGTATCAACATATCGTAGACTTGCATATTCGTAAGCTAAATTTGATTCTTCTATCAAATTTCTGTGCAAAACTTCCAAATTAGAACTTGACATTGCAACTATATACATACTATAAATTGTGCACCAGGGAGGTTCCCAATGAAAAGAGGTGACTCATAACATTACGGTTATAAAAAAGACAAACAATGTGCTACAATTTCAAAAACTAAATTGGTTACGCTTATTCTAAAACAAAAATCATATCATTACGATTTAAACTGCCGACATCTAAAGCAATTTTCTTTTTCTTGGTCGACCTATATCTATTCAAAGTATGTGCTTTGTTGAAAGTGGGTTCATGCCATCGTTATATAAAAAGCATTTAGTTTTAGTCTAAGTGCATCTACTTTAAACACATTGTTTTCATAAACCATGCTTCCTATGTGCTCTACTCCATATACCATGAACCTTGAAAATTGCAACTGTCTAGGCACCATAAACAACAACATCTGGTCAAGTTATGAGAAAATTGGCCATGATCCTATTGTATGTGTCAATGAATTTGTCACTAGATCGAAGATGGAAAGGTTGAAAACATTGTGGAAGAAGATCAATAGACAAAACAAGAGAAGAATGTTTAGATCATCTTCACATGTGTTTCTATATGATCATTGTTCTTACTTACTAAACTTTGATGATGGTTCCATTGACCCTGAAAATTTTTCAAGGTCATTCTCAGCTCGATTTGCAGCACCACCCTCCAAGATTTTTGAGAAAAATATTGAGGTGATGGATGATGAAGATATATTAGAGATAGACGATGAGAGCTAGCTAGCAATTAACATGATGTAATTTGAGTTCCTTAGTTTGGACTCAAAATTTCTTTTCCTTTATTTTGCTTTGTGAATTATGTTTTATAGTTGCACAAAGGTTTTAGTTATCTTGTCTTGTAAATTTGTTTCAGATATTAAATTCTGTAAAAAGTGATATTCTATATGATGTTTTCGTTTTTCATTTTTTTTTAGTCATGCATGTTTTTCTAATTATTCATCTTTTTGACGTAGATGCTTAGACAATGAGCTTTCTTTTTACATTACATAAAAAATATCAACACTCTATTTTAATACTGAATAAAAAACATCATTAATGTGATTAAGGAAAACAAAATCTAATTAACAGTACCATATCTGAAATATATGGTATATGGTTTCAAACTTGAGGAGCAGCATTAAGTCGATTTTCAACGTTCCCAAAGAGTCTATTGATAATTTAGGTCTTTTAAGTTGTAGATACTCGGCACAACATTCTAGTTAGTTCTTTTTTTCTTCTCGATATAGGGGTAAAGAAATAACCTAGCGATAGTGTGTCACTTTGAGGTGGTGGAAGTAATTTTAATGACGAGACCCAATGTAAATTGATCGATATAAAAAGAAATTTAACAATTGATCCCTCTCCATAAACATGTTTTCTTAGAAAGAAAAAAATAAATAGTAGCTTGATTCAATGGTTCTTGGTTTTATACTTTGAAAATTTAAATGCAAAATCTAATTTCAGTTTTAAGTATTGAATTTTAGGTTTGAGATTTAGTTTTACATTTGATTTAGGTCATTCTATTTAACTCGAGTTACCATAAATTTTGTTGGAACAAAAGAACTTTTATGATTTTGAGAGAGAATAAAGAAGAGAACAGAGAAGAGATTAGAGAGAGTTTGGGAGAAATAAACTTGTATTGTATATTGCAAAATTTTCTATATACAAACACATATATGAGCTAAACTATATTTATAGGCTATGCTACTTGTTATACAAGTTAACTCATTACAGCCAACGTTTCTAACTAACTAACTTCACAATATGAATTAACTACTAAAAATTCAACCCAATATGAAAATCAAATTTAGCGATACAAATAATAAATAAGAGTTACATATATATTATAGACCTAAAAAGAGTATATCTACAAAATTATAGTTGAAGTTTACTATAACAATTATGGTGTAACAACTCTAGTGATAAACGACTAACAACAATGTAACTCTCAAACAGCATCACTCCAAAGATTCACATAATGAGATTAAGCTACTGTTCACTACTAAAGTATTCTAGAAAATTCTAGACATGTGCATCATTACCTAACAAGTAATAGTTATTATATAATTTACTAATGTGTTCTATAAATATCTAAAAATGTCCATATTTCAACAAAGAGTGTCATTTTTTGAGTGCAAATGTATTTTACATTGACAACCTATAAGAACACACTAGTTTACCACTTCATACAAATAATTTGAAAATAAACTTAAGGGAGTGGGATGACATGGCAAATCATTGAACTTCAATGGATAGGCTGTGTTAAAACAAATTTACATTGATTGTGCATTTTCTTAAAACTCTATAAAAATTATTGTTAAAAAAATAACAAAAATTAGGTTAAGTTATCTAATAAGCTTAATTTCCAAGTGTTTACCGGTGTTTTTGGTAAACAAGAATGGTTCGTTTTGGTTATTACAAGCAAAATCCTAGGATATGTTGTGCAAAGTTTTTCCAGAAAATGAGCGAGAGTTCATCAGATTCATAGGTTGCTTTATGAACAAGACGAATTTGAGGTGTCTTTCGACGGAAAAAAATAAAGAAAAAAATGCAACTAAGGGAAAAAGACTTAAAAGTTTAAAAGCATAAACTTAAAGAAAATGTAAATTGCATTGCATTAAAGTAAAGGTAGTTCGACAAATGATCAGATTACATACATTTTGTATGACTCTTTTCTCTAGATGCAGTACTTCGAGTGCTAGAATTCTATAAAACGATTTGCGACCTATTTTCCATATGGAAAACTACTATTTATACATAGGAAAATAACTGGAAAAAAAGGCTAATTGCCACGATCAACACTTCTTCCATCGAAAATTGCTTGTCCTCCACATTTTCACTAAGGAAACCGTTGCTTTTGGACTCAAATTCTTCTCGCCTCAACATTAATTGTTTGGCTTCGACGAATTTACATTCTCGGCTTACGTCTTGTCGAACTCCGAAGCTTTAGGCTCTTCCACACGCTAATTCCAGATTCCGTCAAACTCCTCATGTTGAAGAAAAAAACTTTGATTCATAAAAAGACAAAAGTCAACAAACATTGATCGCATTAATTAAGTCTGTCGAAATTACAAGCTAACACTAAGGTATGGAGTTTTTGGTTAACCATGCTATATATGGGGTGCATCTTCCCTAATGATATTTTTATCTCAAAAAAAATTGCGTAGCTAGGGTAGGTGATGTTTGAAAACATTCATTGTTTGGCTTTCTCAAAAGTAACTTGTCATTCAAACCATGACCCATGTGACTACGTTGTATTAAAGTCACTAATCTTTAAAAAAAAGCATATAGTAACAACTTTGATCTGCTGACATGAAAAGGAATTTTTATTGCTGGATCATCCAAATTAACTTTTTTCTTTTTCTTTTTCTTGATCCTATCTAGCTCAAAGTATATGCATAGCTGAGGTGGTGATGAGGAAATTGAAAAAAGGAAAAGAAAAGTGGTTCATGCCATCACTATATAAATAGCCTTCAGTCTTAGGTTTAGAGCATGCTCTCCAAACAACTTGATTCCTTAAACCATTTTATATGCCTCCTATGTCTTCTACTTCATACACCATGGACCTTGATAATTGCAACTGTCTAGGCTCAAGAAACAAAAGCATTTGGTCAAGTTATGATAGAATTGGAAACGATCCTATTGAATGTGTCAATGAACTTATGGCAAGAATGAAGATAGCAAGCTTAAAAAAACTGTGGAAGAAGATTAAGAAAGAAAAGAAGAGGAGAATATTTAGATCGCCTTCACCTGTGTTTTTATATGATTCTAGTTCTTACTTACAAAATTTTGATGATGGTTATTCCACCGACCCTGATAATTTTTCAAGGTCATTTTCGGCTCGATTTGCAGCACCACCCTCCAAGATTTGTAAAATGAATTTTGAAGTGATGGATTATGAAGAAATATTGGAGATAAACGAAGAGAGCTAACTAGGAACGTATGATGTAGTTGAGTTCCTTAATTTGGACTCGTATTCTTTACGCTTGACGCTTGTGAATTATGATGTAATTGAGTTAGTTTTAGAAATTCACTTATATATCTTGTAAATCTATTTTAAATATTAGATTTTGTAAAAGTAATATCCCACGATATGATGATTTCATGTCTCAATTTTTTTGTCATTTTTTGTTTGTTTTTGACGTAGATGTTTTTAACCATGGAATTTCTTTTACATTAACATAAAAAATTAACACTACATTTTAAGATTTTATAAAAATACATCACTAATTTATCTAAACTATATACGTGCATGTGTCACGTGTGTGTTGGACTGCTTTTTTGTAGTTAAAATGTGGAACCCTCTGACTAATCAGCAAAACTTTTGATTCATATGACTATGCCAATTCAAATCTATAAAGTTAACGGTTACTCTAGGATCAAAAAAAGGAAAACTAAAGTAAGCATAGTTCCAACATGTGTTCGTTTTTGCTCAAGATTAAACATTGCTACGTGCATTTTCAACGGTTGTAATTAAAAAGCACAAATATTTTTAAGAAAGGAAAACTGAGGAATGTTGGAAAAAATAGCCAAGAGAAATTACAACACCAGAACACGTCACATTATTCTATAATAACTTATATAAAAATTATATTTTGGTCTAACTCAATAATCTCTAAGTCATTTTCAGTAGTTATTTTTTTTTAGTTTTTTTAGTTCTTCCTTTGTCTATGATCTGATTATCCTCCTTTTGATCTACTTACCTTACTTGACCGACCGCTGTGGCCGGGTATGACTTGTAAGCGAGTAGAAGACGCATAAAGGAGAAAATGTATCGCTCTGCTAGGGTTTGGGATATTTCTCTCTCCTTGCCCTAACTGACTCTTTCTTAGGTTTTTCGTATAGATCCCTCCGATTCTAATCTCTGTTCCGAGATCTGTTTTGAAGTTCGTTAGTTTTCTGGTGGTTTTTCCACGGTGGTTTAGTTGTTTTCTTCTGGTTGTTGCGGTGGCGGTGCAGTAACTCTGGAAGTGGTTCCTAGTGACATGGTTTGTCCTTGGCCGTTTCTTGCTAAGATGGATGCGAAGTTGGATGCGGCGGCGCAGGCACCGGATGCTGGTAAATCCTTTGCTCGGGCGCTGTCTAATTCCAGTGAGATTCATCTTTCCCAACTCCCTCCCAAAGTTGTGATGGGTAATTCTGTTATAGTCAAAATTTCTCAGGAAGAGCTAGAGAACAGCATTGCAGATTGCAGCTGCAGTCTTCATGGGCGATTGATTATGAACAAGGGTGACTCACCTCTACCCACACAAGCTTTGAAATTGAAACTCAATCAGCTATGGTCGGGTTTGCGCAATTGGGAGTTGACTCCGCTGGGTAAGGGTTTCTTTGAACTTCGTTTTGGTTCTATTGATGAAATGCGTAAAGTCTGGGCTTTGGGGGTGGTTAATCTCAAGCCTGGACTTCTCCGCTTCTACTGCTGGTCTAGAGCTTTCACACCTCAGTCATAGGTTCAGACCCATGCCCAAATTTGGGTAAGACTGCTAAATTTGCCCCAGGAGTATTGGAGGAAGAAAACCCTCATTGAAATTGCATCTGGTCTAGGTACACCCCTGTCTATTGATGAAGCTATGTTACAAAGATGCTTTGGACTTTATGCTAGAGTCCTTGTGGATGTAGACCTTTCTAAGAAGATGTTTGAGTCGGTGGTGATTGAAAGTGAAGGGCATGCTCTCTCCATTCAAATTCAATACGAGAAACAACCTATGTTTTGTGCAAACTGCAAAATGATTGGGCATACCCTTCAAACCTGCATGAAACTTATTGCATCAAAAATTGAAGGACCTTCTAGGCACAAGGGTACTGCTATTAACACTAAGAAAACTCCCTCTGATCTGTCTCTTAGGCAACAGGAAAAGCAGCCAGAAATACAATCTAACAAGCACGAATTAAAAGGATCCATCCCTCATCAGACCAAGCAAAAGGCTTCTGTCATGACACCACACCAGACGGCTAAGCATTATGAAAGCAAAACGAATAAGAACAGACCAATGTTTGATTTGTTAAACGTGCAAAATTTGACTACACATGAAGGATTTAATGAGGTTGTGATTGAGAATGCAGTAAACCTGAAGGGGAGTACCCCTCCTCCATCATTAAATCTCACGAATGCCTTTGAGATCTTGGCTAATGCTGACAGTGACCTTCCTGAAGGGGAGGCCTTGCTACCTGAAAAGGAACCTGTTCACATCTCATCTCTTATACTTGAGCCTGTTGAACTTATGTCCAAAGAGATTGATTGTTTGGATCACAAAGATGGCTTAGAGGCACCTAGTGAATTAAAAAAAAAGGTCCTCTACAGCTGATCTTGGTGCACCAAACACTCTGTTGTTGTCATCTGAGCATGGGAGGCAGTGTGCTTCTGCTGAGTTACTTACTACTAAATTAGTGGAATCTGTGAGTGCTTCTGCTGAGATGCCTGTTACTTATAAATTGGTGGAACCTGTGACTGTTACTGAAGTGTTAGGACCAGACAAAGGAAGGATTCATAAAGCTAATAACTCTAAGCATTGCTCAGAGGCAAGCAAGAAAAGTGTCCAAATTCTTAGTAAATTGTGGGGTGATGTGATGGACTCTGACACTACAGATGGCACTATGGATCCTGACACCGACAATGAAAAGATGAATATGCACCATGTGGCTTTGCAATATTTGGAGGCACAACCAGAGGATCATCACCAACCAAAGTCCAGCAAGAAATCAAGAAAGAGTAGCAGCTCTGCTAGAGGCAAAGGCTCTGATGGCATCCCAAATAGTGAGCACATCCAAACTCGTCTCAAAAAGGGTGTAATCAAAAGCAACCCAAAATATGTTTGACTTCTAGAAGATGTTTCTATATGTGCTAATAGCTAGTTGTTTGACAGCTTAGTTTAGACAATTGATTTGATTCTTTGCATTTATGTCGATTTAGTTGAGAACTGTTTTAGTTGAGTTTGGTCACAGTTGGCTTGCTTTTTGTTGTAATAAGGTTTAGGCCTACTCCAGCTTTGCAAATTAATTTTTCTAGCTTTGATAAAAAAAAAAAAAAAAACAGGCACATCATATTTTGCATACATCAGTATATGTGGACAAGAGAAAAGCCATGTAGAGAAATGTTAATTGCAACTAGCTATATGGTCAATGTCCTATCTAGATTTGGAATTTTGTGGTCACATTGTAGTGAATCTCAACCTTTAGATGAAAATCAAACAATTTGTATTTTGAGATATATTGTAAAGTCAATTTTGGTGAAGTCGGAATAAGAAATGTCCGATCTTTGAGTCCTACAAACATGTATCAAGGAGAGTCTTATGTAGGTGACCATACAAGAAACATTTTCTAGGATATCAAGATTGACTCCTCCTCTTGATACACATTTCTTTCTTAGTCATTAAAAATTAAATGAAGAGTATGTATGAAGAATTAACTCAACTAATATTAATAATATATGAAACTAATGAAAAAGATAAAAAGAAAACATACTTTAAGATAAGTGTCAATGGCTCTATACAAACCATCATCAGTAGCTCTTGCATGATTAGGAAGAGCACCAGAAAGTGCAACAAACTGAGACAAACTCAAATTAGCATCCAAACCAACCTCAGCAAGGTAACAATCAACCAACTTAGCAACCTTAACCAAAGCAGCACCAGTTTTAACTCCATCATGATCCAAACTCAAAAACCTCTTAACCAACCTAATAACAAGCTCAACATCCAAAAGGGTCCCACAAGTATGACTAAAAGAAGGTATCATGAGTTCTTTCAATGAAGCTTGATCTAACTGCCATGAAATTCGATTCTCAAGATCGGTTCGATAAGTAGACTCAACAGCAACCATGTTTGCTGTTTTAAGAAGGCGAAGGAGGAAGTTGCATGGAATGGAATCTTTGTCTGGTGGAAGAACACTGACTAAGGTTTCAACAAAGAACCTTTTCTTCATCCATGATGTTGTTACACTTTCAGGTGAATTCACATTTGAATTTGAAGTTTCAAGGTCATGGAGCCATTTGGAAGCATAGTGAGTGATGATGGAACCAATTAAATCGGAACGAACACCTTTTTGTTTGATGTTTGAAAGGGTCTTAATGAAGCAATCCATGTCAAGGATGCATGCATCTTCGAACCAGCAACAATATTCCAAAGTTACTTGTTGGTTTGGACTTGTTTCTGGTTCTTTGAAACATTGTTTCTTCATTTTAGTGAGTATAGTCAGTGCAGGGAAATTCTCTACTATACTATATAATATAATTCTGCTTATATAACATTTTCATATGATGTATGAATAAGATATGTTTGTTCTTTTTCATTTTAATATATCTTACATATTTAATTACTGGCCAAAAGATAGTGTGGAAAAAAAAATGAAATAAGAAACAGAGAAAAAATAAAATAGTAAAAATGAAATATAAAAAGGTAATTGTAAAAAAGATGCATGAATATTGTTATTATGTGTAAGGTCAGCAGTTTCCATCACAAAGCTGCTTAATAATAAATAGTTGTTTTGTTCTCATGTGGAAAACACATGTAGATTTGGATCTCTATTTTCAACTTTCAATATCCATTATTCAAATTTACTAACTTATGTTTAAGTATCAAGCATTTTATAGTAGAAGGTCAGCGTAGTGTAGGATAAAAATATATAGATCCTATAGTATATGAATACTTAGAGATAATTTCTTTACAAAGTACATCAAAGACATCAATTACATTTTTTTAGCCTTCTAGGTGAGAATTAAGGAAAAAGATGTCGACAAAAAAAATAGGACCACCTTAACTATGATGATACAGACCAAATTGTTCATATCCTTAGGTGAGAATTAAGGAAAAATATGTCGACAAAAGAAATAGGACCACCTATGATGATACAGACCAAATTGTTCATATCCTTAGGATGCAGCATTGAAAAACAAAAACAAAAACTGTAACAACTTCAAACTTGAAAAGAACTAGTTTGTTTTCTATATGTATATTGTGCATTGCGTGAAGGATTTGGTATTGTTATATTTACCATATCAAGGAATCCAATATGGCTGATAGAAAAAGAATTGAAGCTTGATTGGTTTTTCTTTAATAATGCCACACCTACACTATATGATGGAAACTGGAAGGAGGTGAAGGAATGGAAACATGAGATGGTCCTCCTTCACCTACATGTAAATGCCAAAGTTTATTTATGATTTGCATCCCAACAAGCCACACATATCCTCGTGAACCCCATTTTCATTTGTTGCTTTCGAAGAAAAAACTTGTATGTCTAAGTTTAATGGGTCCACTTCAATTTTATTTATTTTTGTTGGATTTAGCGTTAGCCAAATACTTATTTTTCACGGTCATCATGAGGTGAGTCCCGGAAACCAACTCAACTAAACTTTTGAATATTGAAATGAATTGCATTACAACGCCAGAATGATGAACTGATGTGGTGACTCGAATGGAAAAGTTGCTCCATGAACAAGAAGCCTCCTATGGGCTCCCACCATTTGAGGTAATACCACTTTGAATTCTGCTCTTCTCCCAACACGTTTTGCTCATTCCCAACCAAAATTTCAAAATTACCCTTGCGTGAGTTAACTCACGCTAGTGTTAATCTCTGCGTGAGTTGCTAGTTGAGAGCGAGCAAAATCTGTTGGGAGAAGAGCAGAATTCTACCATTTTTTGCACTAAGTGTGAATACATTTCTTAGTTAGAATTCGAACTTTAGTTTGCCACATTGTAGAAGATTAGCTTCTTCCGCTTGATCCAACCCCTATCTGTAGTCCGGGTGAAGGTTTACTCATGAACAAATAAACAATAAAATGTTACATTAGACCCCGTAGGGCCTAACTCAACTCTCAATATCAACATTGTTAGGCTGAATGTTTTTTGTGGTGTCCTGGATTTGAATCTGGAATCTTTCACTTTGTGTCTAAGTTTATGGTGGTGCTTGTCTTTTCGTCCAAAAAATAATAACTCACGGTAGACATTCAACAAAAATTACAAAGTTTATTCTTTAATTTTATTTTTTTAATGAAATGAGAATAAACTCATTTATCTATGGTCCATGGAGACTAAAAAAAAATTGATTATAACATGGCTTGAAAAAAGTGAAAAGTAAACTTATTCTATAGCCAGATAATTACCTACAACAAATTGTTAAACCAAACACTTCTTTCATGAGTGGAGCTTATTCTTTCTATCTAGCAATCCTATCTATAGCATTGCAATCTAAAATTAATTATTGTGAGGAGTTCAAGATTCAGATGAACTAATTGAGGAGTCACCTGCTTCTGTATAAAAAGGTGCAACAGAACCATTTTCATCTTCATTCTCAGCCAACACTGGTACCTTAACAGCAGTTTCTCTTTCCAACTCTTTCTCAATTTCTTCTTCGCGGCGCAATGCAGTAAACTGAGTGTCAAGTGACTTGGCTGCTGCTAACCATGCAAGAACAATCACCAAAAGCACGCCTCCCAAGTATGGAGTTGAATTAGCTAGTGAACCAAAAGTTAGGATCATGAACTGCTGAATTAGAGCACCACCAGATTTTCCTAATGGGTTGCATACAACATCAATGGCTGCCTTACCCTTGACCTACAGCATGAAATTTTAACACATATTTATTATAACAAGTCAATATCATATTTATAAAGTTGTATAATTTAGGAGTATTAAGGCCTTGTTTGGTTAAACATATTAACTATGTGTTTAGAGCATACACGCTTATCAGATAAATGTTAATCTATAAGCTATTTCTATAATAAACGATAAAACTAAATATGTTTTCATATACGCTGTAGCTATATCTATATCTATAATAAACGATAAAACTAAATATGTTTTCATATAAGCTGTTTTCATAAGCCATTCTAGAGAGCTTACGAAAATAAGCTGTCATAAGTTGTTTTTGTAAGCTCTCCAAAACAGTCTTACAAGTGTTTATAGCAGTTGTTCAGGAAATGTAACAAATGAATGGTTTATATTAATATGAGGATGAGAGGAGTAAACCTTGACAATTAGAACATGAAGTTAATCATACTAAGATCTGACCTTTACATAACTTTAAATCTTTATTCATGTATGATAAAGTTTCATTGGAAATTTCGTGTTATAAATATGATATGATGATAAAGTTGAAGAGAAGGGTTCAAACCTTGGTATCCTCATCCAAGGGTATGTAGGCCATTTCTTTGCACGGATCAAATAAACTGTACTTAGCACTCTTGCTGAATATGTTTTGCAAGGCACCAACATAAACAGCAGCTAGCAATGGAGTCAATCCAAGCTTTCCAATAACGGGTGCAAGTGGATCACCGAATAATATGAGAGAAAAGAAACCAACTCCAGTCATAAGCAGGACAGTAGGTGTGATCGTCGCAGCAACTCCCCATCCATATTTGTTGAATATAAATTGGCTTACAAGCATCATCGTGAAGGTAGCGATTCCAGTTGCAGTTGAGAAGTCACCCATAAAGGACGAGTACTCGTTCGGGCTAGGAAACTGCACAATTTTCAGAGGTGTGTATGAGGGAGAAAAATAGCACAACAAATAGACAGTAAGAAAACCAAAACTGAAACAAGTGATATATTACCTGCGCTTTGAGCTTTGATTTCCATGTAACTTCAACAAGATTAATGCTTATTCCATATGCAACCACTAATGTGGCAAGATCCCTTATATATCTTGAAGACATCAAGAACTTCAAGCTCTCCATTGTTCCCATTTTCGGCTTCTCCTGAAAGAATGCATAATTATGTAAAATATAAATCACTTCAAATATTATTGAAAAGTACATAGTTTTTCAAAATTTTGGATTTTATGGTACATTAAAAAGTAAAACAAGGGTATCAAATAGCTAGGACAATCTCTTACAACACAAATACATAAGCCAATCATGCTATAGAAATAAAAACTATGGTGCAATTTAGCACGAAAGGCAAGGGGTCCCTTCTGGGACAGATCCTATACGCTTTCCATTAGCTGTTCAGTACTACATCCATTTTCCGTAAAGTACATATCCTGTGCTAGCTCTCTAGTCTTCGATTCCGGCTAAGCAGCGGGTGTTGACCATTTGGGTATCGTTTAGCCGGCTAAGTTGTAGGCTGCAATGGATGACAGAGGGTTCGTAGTACCCAAAGAACTGGAATGGTCCAGTAGCCGGGAAGGGGCCTAGAAGGGCCAACTACTACACCACACTACACTCGGCTCTATACATTTACAGAGCTAACCCCTGTCCAGTCCCTGGCAGAGTGAAGGGGGCTTCCATCCTATCCGATAAAATTGGAATGATATAGAGAAGGAAAAAATATAAATAAAAAAACTTAGTAATACTATATTGTTACTTTCCTTTCAGTTATCTAAGCAACTCAATTAGTAGACTCCATAATGAAACAAAAATGTAAGCAGTGGAAACAGTACAATGAACAACTATATGCACAATGGTGTATCTGTCTTCGAAAATGATACCTTTTTCTTCTGGCTACGAGCGGGAAGAGGAACGTAATTGTTCACCCACCAATACAGGAAACAGATAACAAGTCCCATACCGACAACAATGCTCATCATTGCTTTTAGGGAGATGGCCCAACCATCAACTCCAGGACCTAAAGTTTCCCTCAGACTAGAAAAGTATTTGACTGTCCGACCGGAGAATACAAGGGCAACATTGGCTCCAAGTCCAAACAGTGGATAGAATCGCTTTGCCTCATCAACGGTGGTTATCTGCACAAAAAAAAAAAAAAAATTAGTATTCTCATTTTTCCTTCACAAACAATAAGAACTTCATAATGAGCTAGTTCAGGTAAAAGCCTGAACAAGTACTTATGGAAACATTGCAATGAGTTTTTTAAATCGTAGTTTCTCGTATAAGTATGCAATATCTTAACCAGCCGTCACATGATAGCACGTATCTTATCCACTTAAGTATTACTTGATGAACAATGAATAAACTTTCTGAATTAAGTAATATCATTAATCAATTGATTAGACAAAAGATTACAAATGAGGGATCATTTACACAATGAATAACTCCCAATATCCCTTTAACAAACTTAGCAATAACAAACTATAACAGAAATAAAACTAACTAATGAATGATAAGGAGAAAAAATTATCAACAAATTACTTATCTAATATTAAGATTTAATCCAAATTATTGCAAGGAAAACAAGGGTCTAACATTCATGAATTAAATTTAGAAATCGTAGTAACATAGAACAAACTCATCAAATGATCATCATGTTAAGGATAATGTTAAGATGACATGTTTAGTTTAGGATACCAGAATAAAAAAAATGATCATATGTCATACTATAACAGGACAGAACAGAACTAATTGAAAACTGAACTAATAACAACAAAGTATCAAAGCTAAAACAATGAAATTACCTGATTGGCAAGTCCCCAAAACAGGACAGAAATCACAACACTCCCCCACAATTCAGCCATGACATAGAACAAACAGAAACTCCAAATTCTCATAATTGCAAGCGGACCAAGAAACCGCGGTCCAAGGATATTAAGAAGGTTATCAGCAAATGCTTGAGGGTGAATATAATTGCTAAGAGGATACAAAACAAACCCAAAAGCTCCAAAGAAAGCAATAAAAGGAACAATAACAGAATAAAAAAGAGCTTGTTTTGACAAAACATTAGATAACTTTGTGTACAACAACATAAAACCAATGGCCATAGGAAGATTCACCCATGTTTTCAAAAAAGGTATAATCTCAGCACTACTTCCTCTAGCAGTCACAACAAGAACATCCTTTGTGTCTCTTAGAATTGTGTAATTGAACAAGATACAAAAAAACATCATCCCAAGTGGTATAATTTTCTTGAGTGTGATAACTTCAATACCTAAAAACTTTGGTTTCTCAGTTTCTGATTCATCAAAAACTGCTTCCCCATCACCACCAGCTGTAGCAGCTTCAGCTTTGCATATGAACAAATTTTTGTCTTTTTTATCAAAGATGGTAGCTTTTAAGGTAGTGCTTTTGAGTTTAAGCAACCCATTATTAGTTAGAGAAAACCCACCAAGGATTTTTGGGTTTGGTGAGAAAAATCTATGCTTTAAGCCATGTGATGGGTTTAAGAGCCTGGTTTGGGGGTTTGAAGGAAGAGAGAGAAACCCTTTTGAGTGAAGAACAGCCTCCATGTTTCTATGAAGAGTTCAACAAAACATGAGCAATGAAGGATAGAAAAGATGGGTGGAGATTGAAGGTTTGAGTTGATAGATATATTCTATTCTGAAAATGATGAAAAGTTGGTAGATACAAATATCTTTGCTTTTATATGCTCAAGAATCTTCCAAAACTTTTGAAGGGTTAAGGAAGACAACAAAAAATAAAGTTTAAATTTAAAACTTTATGTGAAATTGTGAATTTTGTGAGGTTGAAATTTCAACAATAATGAGGAGAGAATTTGTGTTAAAGAAAATTGATTCAGTTGATAAGTAATTGATTCATATTTTCTATATGAAAATATATTCGATAGATGGTTTATAAATACTTTAGTCGATGTTTTCTGAGTCGTGAGACTTGTTTTGTCGATGTTTTCTAAATCGTGAGACTTGTTTTGATTTGGATGAGCATTCGAGAGCCAGCTTATTTAAATTTTTATCATAAAAAAGGGGAGAATTTGTGTATGTGATGAATTGTGCAAACATATGGAAAGTGAAATGGACGTAGGATAAAAGTGCAAGACAAATGGGATACAAAATCATATTGCAAAAAAAAAATGGGATACAAAATCTATCCAGAAGAAAAGAAAAGAAATGTCAAATTCCTAAAATATCCTCACTTGCCCAATGACTAAATAACACGCTTGCATAAAATGATGTGTCTTTGACATGTGTAAAAAACACTTATTCAGAGTTGGGGACTTTGGAAGAATGAAGAATTTGGAATTAACGATGTGCGATACTAGTCAATGTTGATCAGAAACTTTGAATGAAAATCAAATGTATTAAGCCTGATTTAATGATAGAGTATATCAGTAGTATGATTATAATATTCATCTAAATTTATGTTCTCCAATAACAATAATGACTTTATATCAGTCATAGTAAATAAGGACCAAGAAAGAATTGAATGTGTAAATTTAAATTAAAAAGTAATGTGATTCAATTTTCCATAGTAATATATCATATGGGATAAGAGTGAAAAGAGTTAAATATATTCTTAAAAATTAGGAACATACACTTGTTGGCTTCAGCTGCTACTAAAAGACTAAGATTTCTGCTCCCCTCCTGCACTTTTCGCTCGCACCCAGCTAAACTGATTAAAATACCCTTGCGCTAGTTAACTAACGCATATGTAAGATTATGTGTTAGTTAACTAATGCGGCGTGACTTAAGTTACGCAAGTGTTAAACTCAACGTGACATACCTCAAACAGAGAGATTAACACATGCGTGAGTACGCTAGTTTTAAAATTCAAAAAGGTAGCATGCACTAACATAATAACATTGATTTATGTTAATGGAGTTAATAAGAGACATGACATTGATTGATGATAAAGAAGATAAAACTTGGTGGTTTATAAGAGACATTAATTGTTGACAAAGGAGTGAAAATGTGGTGGTTTAGAGAAGTTATAGCTATGTGGCAGTGTGTTTGTGATCTCAATGGCTATTGTGGCAGTGTGTTTGTGATCTCAATGTTATATATCCACATTTTAGATTTTAAAACTAGTGTGAGTTAACTCACGCATGTGTTAATCTCTCTGTTTGAATTACGTCACGTTGAGTTTAACACATGCGTGACTTAAGTCACGTAGCGTGAGTTAAGTTGCGCAGATTTGCAGGAATATTTTCGGTATTTCAGCTGGACGCGAGTGAAAAGTGCAGGGGGAGCAGAAATCAAAGACTAAAATCTACCTGCTACAACTCATTTTTCATTGTTCGCATTTCTCCTAAAATTAAGACCTTGAAGATTCATTGATTCCTTCTAATTTTCTTTCAATTTTTTTCTTTTCTTTTAAATTGGTCTAGAACACAAGTTCAACGTTGAGAAGGTTGAGGGTGGTTGATGTCTTGTGATGGTGGTAGGGGTCTAAGGGGATACCTACAAAAGTTACTTTGATGTCCAAGTCAGTTTCGGCATAATATAGATAGTACAAGAGTAAAAGTGTAGAAAGATGATAAATACCTTGATTAGGGTAAGACATCCTCTTTATATAGGAAGTGAGGGGGCCACTCATGAGCCTTATGTCTTTAAATCATATAGCAAATAAGTAGTGATATTTGTACATCCAATTGATGATAACTTTAGTGATAACCTTGTTTTTCTTTCTTCTTATTGGTAAAAAACAATGGAGAAAGAAAAATGAAGAGAGAGGATAAGAATATCATGTGAACATGAGAGAGAAAATTGTCCAAAAATTGTCATAAAATGGTTGTACAAATATCATTTCTCTTAAACCATATAGCAAATAAGGTGACATATTCCTTCGATTGGCTCATCACGATTCACGACAATAATTAGCCATTAGTTCGGTTGTTTTGTCAAGCACAAAAATATAATTGATCTCTTCGGTTTATATTTACTCGAATATCCATGTGTAGTATGAGCTCGGTCTTATGATTGAATAGTTTGCAAGGCAAGGGGTATTTTGGATGTAAGATACACAAATTTTCAATTTGTTTTATTTGACTTATCTTTTTCTTCATTTTCTTAGGCCAAAAAAGTATTAAAATAATCTTAGGCTAAATGAAAAATACTATATTTTGTTAACATTTTTGGATGTTGTTTTTGTGTTTTAAAATCAGAACTACTGCCAAAGGAATTACCGGGGTGAGTCACGACCAGGTCACTTTCTTTAAGACGTTTCGCGGCACTATCCAAGTTTGTGCAAGGTAGACTAACAACCACGCTGTCTCCAGGATAAAACAGTTCAGATCACTGTTACGATTACACACTGCACAATATATAATCGCTCAAGATATACACCTCAAAGTATGGTTTAATCGTTCGATTAAGACCACTCAATACGGTACGTAACCGCTCTATTCGAAACCGAAAGGGACAGAAAGGAGTAGAAGCAGAAGAATGACTCGTTAACACAAGTCGAAGGGAGAAGAGAGAAAAAGCACAGGAAGTATCAACTGTGACTTTCGGTGTCAAGAATGAGTGGGGCGAGCTCTCCTTTTATAGGGAGAGTTAGTAACAGAAAACGAGTGACTTGGGGATTAAGTCGGCTTAATCCTTAAGTAAACGCATTTTGTTTCTTAATTGGATATATCCAGAAAATGGATTGGTAATAAGTTTATTTGTTACGCGTAGAGCTTTCAGATAGTGACTAAATTAATTAATTTAACATTTTCAAGTGACAAAAAAATATACATCATTTTGACCCACGCCCAGGCCCGACCGGTCGGACGGACGGCGGCATCGTCGTCGCGCACGTGATATATATGTTTTTGTAAGCGCTCACTCGTTCACAAAAGTGGGTACCCTAAGGGCACACCCTTGGAGGTCACTCTACCCTTATATAAACACTTGCTAGTTGGTGTGGCTCACCGATGTGGGACATTTTTAAGTCACACACATACACTAGTTCTTACATTGTGTTTTTTCCTTATCCAATTTCTCACTAGATTCAACTAGTGTTCCAACAATCCCCCACTTGACTTTAAAATGGT
>Ga0228711_1004512_pt1 | contig 21393 bp, 21 predicted proteins | sample MedpolnodulmetaG_2_FD_177996 | JGI IMG/M metagenome (GOLD analysis project Ga0228711, IMG submission 177996) | Root nodule microbial communities from Medicago polymorpha collected in Santa Monica, California, United States - brown nodules | ecosystem: Host-associated > Plants > Roots > Nodule... | reverse complement strand
ATTTAAATTCAATCATGAAAATGCAACGGTATTAAATTTTTTAAGAACGAACTTTGACTCCATGACAACAGCTCGAAAATTAGTCCTTACGATTGTATGCAATACTTTTACTTTTTTGACGTCAAATAATACTTGATTCATATCGAAGAAGGAATATCATGAAACTAATTTTCTTAAATAAATACTAAAAAGAAAATGCAAAAAAGAATAGTTTATTCAACGCGTCAAACAATAAAAGAATCTTATTAATAAAAAAAAAAAAATTCTGTTTAGTATTTATTTATGAAAGGGTGGGTATGACTTAAGGAAATATTTATTTAAGAGAGTAATTTTTTTAATAAATACTAAAAAGAAAATGAAAAAAAAAATCGTTTATTCAACGCGACAAACAATAAAAGAATCTTATCTCCTTCAAAAATAAATAAAAGAATCTTATCACTAAGAAAAAAAACCATTTTCTGTTTAGTATTTATTTATGAAAGGATGTGTATGAAGGAAGTATTTATTTAAGAGAGTAATTTTCTTAAATAAATACTAAAAAGAAAATGCAGAAGAGAATCGTTTATTCAACGCGTCAAACAATAAAAGAATCTTATCTCCTTTAAAAATAAATAAAAGAATCTTATCACTCCAAAAAAAAACAATTTCTGATTAGCATTTATTTAAGAAAGGGTGGGTATGACTTAAGGAAAAAAGAATCTTATGAAGAAAGGAATTTCATAAAAGAACCTATTCAGCCATGAAACCAAGTTTTCTATAAGAGGAGTGCTATTCTGTACGAAGAACGCACCACAAGATAGACAAGAATGAAGAACGCACCACAAGATAGACGAGAATATCACTTAAAATAACTAAAAAATGTATTTTGCTAAGATATTTTTCGTGTCTTTCTTCTGTCAAATCCTTCGTAAAGTTAAGCATTATCCTTTCTCTAATAACTATTACTACTACAAGTCACGCCACATCATTCGCGATATGGTTGCGATGCTCACTTTCGCGATATTAAGCATACTCGTTACACATAATACTTAGGATGTTATTATTTTGTCTGACAACAGTAATGTTAATTACACTATCAAGTGTGGCTACAAGATCTTAAATAACAAAGGGGATGCCACTATCACTCATAATGCCAATCTTCAATCTTGATCTTGGATTTGGAAGTTCCACTTCTCAAAAAAAGATTAAGTTCATCTTCAGGCTCGCTTATCACAACTCGTTCCCAATTGTAACATGTAATATTTTGAACGTCAACTTATAATATATATATATATATATATATATGGGTTTCCTAATTTAGACCAACCTAAAAACATAAAGGTCTAAACTAGCAAGCGTGTCCATTTTTATTTGGACAAAAAAATTGAAATGTGGTAAGGATGGATTGATGAGAACAACACTCCATTGACTTCGTCCACATCCTCTTTGCATATATTTTCAATAATATAAGTGTTGATCCAATTAATTGACTTCATTGAATAGGTCAACACTTATGAATTAACATAAAATAACATTAGTTACACACCAAAAAAAATTATTTTTTTATATTTTAAAGACGCATAAATAATTCATTATAAGTTAAAACTACTTTACTTTATAAAAATATTTTATATTTATATTTTTTAAAATGTGGTTATTTTTAAAATATGGTTTTAGAGGATGCGTGTAGATGGAGGAGGGTTGTATCTGGTTTAGAGTTTCGGTGACAAGATATGGGGAGGAAGGGGGTGCTAAAAGTAGGGATGGAGGAATGGTTCAGTTTGATGGAAAGATGTGGCTGGTATTCATTGAGGGGAGGGAATGGGTGTCGGCAACTAGTTTGTTGGTAATATGAAAAGGGTTATTTGTGATGGGGTTTGTACCTTTTTTGGACGGATCCAATTGGATGGGTAGAGGTCCTCTTTGGGATTGATTTAGTTGGTTATTTGACTTATCTGATAATCGTTTAATCACAGTTGATGAGATACACTATTTGAAGTAGCAATAAACGTCACAAGAAATGAGAGTTTGAATTGTGACCCTTTTTAAATTTTAATTCTAAAAGGAAAAGTAAGTAAATATACTCAAGAGTATTTCTTGGCAAAGTTAGATAAGGAGATTAGTAGAATAATTATTTTATAAAGGACCAGAATGTTCTAGAGAATAATTTTATAATCAATACTTAAATGAAAATATTAAAGCAGAACTATTAGTTATTAAGGACCAGAGAACTCTGGAAACTTATAAGTGTGTGTGTATATATATATATAGCAGTTTATATTTGGATCAGAATATTCTGGATAACAATTAAAATAAGAGTTGAATGATAAAGTGTTAATATTTAATTAAGGACCAGAGAACTCTGGATTAATATAAAGTAGTTAACACAATATTAATTATTAATTAAGGACCAGAGAACTCTGGAGATAAATTAGTGATTAGTTAACGACCAGAATGTTCTGTATGGTTAATTAATTATAGTGATAGTGTGTGTTTAGTGTTTAAACAAATAAAGAGAGAAGGTTAAAAGATGACATAGGATATTTATCCTAGTTCACCCAATGTGGACTACATCTAGTCCCCACACTTTGTGTGAGATTTTCCACTATAGTTTCAAGCCACCAAATCGTCCTTAGTAGCATTACAGTTCTTGATCACGCCATATCAGTCTATTACACCCTGTATTGTTAACCTCAGCAGGTTTCTACAATTCTTGATCACACAAGAAAAGTTCTATCTCAAACTATTAAGCCTAATAGACTTGAGATCTAAATACACTTTGAGTTTGTAAGAGATTTATGTTGTGGATCCTATTTTCTCAACACTTGTTTGAGATTATGATAAAACAAACTTGAAAGATTATGATCCAAATCTAGTGAAAGAGTATAAGTTTGTTTGTTGTTGTAGTTGAAGAGCTTTTGAATATTTTTGATTAATATTCACGTAAGAGAGAGAGATTTGATTTTTCTTTGTGAGATTATGTAATCTTGTTGTAAGCTCTTAAGAATTAACATGGAGATGTGCTTGTATTTATAGAAGCTTATGTCTTGAAGCTTCACAGACAAAGACAACTGTGGTGTCCTTTCTAAAAACAGCACATGTGCTTATGTTTTTATTGCTTGATGCGCAAGGGTGCCCAAAAAGGAAACCTTTGTGAGTTGCAAAACCTTCTTCAGGACATTCTTTGTGTTCCAGCTGTTTTGGAGAGTGCACATGTGTGACTGTACGTAGGCCAGCTGTGATATGGCGACATTAGGATGTCATCCTTATCTTGTTGTAGCTTCACCAGACCATTCTCAAGAATGTTCTTCCTGTGTAAACTTAGATTTTTCTTCTTTCTTTTAAGACTCACGTGAGTCTTTGGCCTTTTGACAATGATTATTCTTTTTGTTGCAAAGCCTTGCCATGACACATAGATTGCTTCCTTTTTAGTGTCTTTTATCAAATGTAACTCTTTATCCTCTTTTGGTGAGACAAAGGGAATATTTTGTTTTTGCTTTCAATGATGCAAATGTTGTAGCAGAAAGTGTATGTGTGTCCTTTTGCTCTTTTGCTTTGATGAGAATATTTATAAGCTTAGAATGTTCTTCTCTTTAACAGGAACATTCTTCATGAAACATTTCTCACAAAACACGTTAGTAGATAACAAGTTAAAAACTATAAAATGTTTGTGATCTTTAAAACATCAAATAAGGATTTTGTCCTCAACACCATCTAGGCTAGGGGGAGGGGGTGAAGCCTGGAAGTGGAGGCAAAGGTTGTTTGAGTGGGAGGAGGATTTGGTTAGGGAATTTTGTTTTTTGTTGCATGATATTGTTTTGCAGGAAGATGAGCCTGATAGTTGGAAGTGGCAATTAGATCCAGTTAAAGGATATTCCATCAGCGGGGTTTATAATCTATTAATAGTTGCAGATAAGCAGGGTTTATCATTTATTAACAGTTGCAGATGAGGTTGAGAATCGATTTCTGGTTGATAATGTTTGGCATAAAAAAGTTCCTTTAAAGGTGACGTGTTTGGCATAAACAAGTTCCTTTAAAGGTGATGTTATTTGTGTAGCGCCTCTTTTGTAATCGGCTCCTTACAAAAGATAATTTAGCAAGAAAAGGCATTATTCATGCTCAAACAGCTCCGTGTCCGTGGCTGTGGGGTGGAGGAATGGCTGCTCACCTTTCTTTATGTTGTAATATTTTCGGTAGCATGTGGCAATTCATTTTGAAGTGACCAGTATCTATTCAGTTGATTTGGTGTGTTTATTAGATCATTTTGCACAGTTCGGTCAGACAGGTGGTTTCCCTTGGTCCATCCGGTCTTCTTTGCATTTGATTTTGTTTGTTTGTGTTTGGACAATCTGGAAGGAAAGGAACAAGAAAATTTTCTCTAATAATGAAGTTCAACTGCATCTTCTGCTCGATAAAGTTAAGCTGCTATCCTTTTGGTGGTGAAAGCCAAAGAATCCTAATTTTACTTTTGATTATCACGTGTGGTGGTTGAACCCTTTACCGTGCTTGGGTTGTAATATGTAGCTTTTCTTCTTCTCTGTTTCCTATTGCTTCTTTTTTGGCTTTATTTTCTCTTGACTTTTCTATTGAACTTTCTGTGCATCTAAAATATCAGAAATGCGTGATTTCAACGTAAATGCATGAAATTCTATTCCATAGTAAGTTAATGATACAATATATAACTAACATAAGGAATAAGGTAGGCTGATTTTTCTTACCATGAAGGGCGGGATTTTGATCTTATACCAATCAAAGTAGCTACGTCGGCGGCTTTTGTCCTTCTCAGTTTGGAAAAGGATAACCTTTTTCAAGAGGAGGTTGATAATCCTAAAAAATTTATTTGATTTATTTTATTGCTAATATTATGTAAGTGTTTATGCATAGGTGTTTTTAGCAATTTACACAATAATCATAATTGATGTTGGGTAGAACTGTATTTGTTGATAATTCCTGAGTTGACAAGGAAGAAAAGGATTTATGTGCATGATTAATTATAGTTATAAATCCATATAGCGTTATAATCGTTACAATAGTTTTTATTTTATAAGAAGGAGTCATATAGCATGATAATAGTTTTTCATTCGATGGTTGAAAACCTGTACTCATTTTTGTAGGTAATTGAAATTGTGTTGCATAGTTCATTTCCATTATAGAGTACATGTTACTAAATATAATTAGTAACATTTTTTGCGATTTAGTAACATTTTATATATGTTACTAAATCTCAATTATGTTATGATGCGCTCAGGATCTGAACGTGATACCGATTGAGATATGATTTGGATATTCAGGGATGTAACCAAGAATAATCCCAACAGAGAGCCAGGAATTTGACATGAAAATGAATTTGTTGATGTGACTTGTGAGTCAAGTACAAAACTGCAGTGAATTTATAGAAAATAGACTGTTGAATGATTGGATTCGAGTGATTGCCAATTGAAAATACAGCAAATGCATAAATGTAACTAAGAGAATACCAACCAGGAACATGTATTTGGTACTTGTGACAGTATATTATGATGCAGACAATAAATATTAAATTGTCTCCGTAGTATTTTTTTTAACTCTCCAAATTGTTTCTCACACCAGAGAGGTTGCCTACAAGGTCCAATTTCTAATGTCTTTAGAATTCACTCGTATGTATTATATTTTAGCTAAACATTTGGAATAACACTGGATATAGGACAAAATGGTGGTTACCTACCTGAACCATCATTATAAATGGAGGTTATCTAGCTAAAAAAGTGGATTCTGATATAGTAGCAACAGAAACCAATTCATCTCTAGCTCTCAAGCTTCCATTATTACTCTGAACCATGCCCAAAGATAGACACTCCTTTAGCTCTGCGCATATTTGGCTAATGCCTGGCCTTTCAGCTGTAGTTTGTGAAATGCATGACATAGCTATCTCAACAACTTTCCATGCAGAACTGATGCTGAATTCACCCTGCAATCTTGTATCAACAATCTTTCGAATATCTCCTCCTTTAACTGTGGGAATAACCCATTGAAGTATGTGAATGTTTTCTCCGGATGCTCTCACTATTGCTTTCTTTCCAGTGATCAACTCAAATAGAATAATCCCAAAGCTGTAGATATCATTTTTCTTATTTGTGTTTCCTGTTCTCTGATATCTATTGACGAAAAGAATAAATAAGTTGCTTAAGCGGTCCTTAAACTTATGTATTTCTTAATTTCTTTTCATAATTATACAAATTATAAGCCAAATGAAATAGTAGTATATGTAAAAAAAAAAATACAGTAAACTTAAATGAATATAGCAATCTAACTATTTTGCACACTATCTATCAAGTAATATAAAACAATACCTTGTAAAAAGTTCAAAGAAATTTCAACTTTTTTGAATGCCCCAACCCAAACACTATTTAAATTAAAAATAAAAAATCAAAGTATTTAATTCCCAAAAAGAGTTGCATTCCCAATCTTAAATGAATAATACAAACACAAATTAGAGTTCTAGATCAAGAAAAATTTGAATAAAATTGAACAGCAAATATTTTCCTGCAGTTTAGTCAAAAGAGGGAGGATATGCTCCACAGGTATGCGCTGATTGAATCATTTACACGGTAAATATGTTCTCTTGAACTAGCATGTCATTTGAAGGGTATACACAAAATTGCCATAAATAAACAATTATAATAATTTCAGAAATAATAAACATTTAGAATTAATTATTGCAAAGCTTTTTCTATCATTCCCCTTTCACAAAATAGGTTATGATGTTCTAGTAATAAGCTAAGCATTGTAAGCATAGGTAAGAGTAGTCACAACAATTAATTCTTAAGAATCTATATGAGAAAATTGTTGGACACTACACCAATCTGTAATAATGCAGGTGCACAGTTTATGTCCCAAATAAAGAAAGAACAAATGTACATGGTAACAAAAATAGCATATAAAATTGAAAGAAAAATAAGAAAAAATTACTAATTACACAAAGAGACCGCAATCAATAAATTGATTAAAAGAGAAAAGCAGATCTTGATTGTTGGAAAATGATGATGATTGAAAAAGATATTTATGCAAAGTAAATGCTATAAAAATACTAATATCGGGTTAATCTAATTTGATTTTTTATAATACACTTACTCTGGATCAGCGTAACCAATTGTACCAGCAGGGCGTGTCGATATATGAGAAGCATCATCATTACCAAAAGCTCTACTTAGACCAAAATCAGCAATCTTTGCATGCAAGTTCTTATCAAGTAGTATGTTGGAAGGCTTCAAATCTCTATGCATAATAGGTGGCTTACATCCATTATGCAGATAATCCAATCCTGAAAATTCACACTAAGGGCAATGTAAGGGTGCACAATGCAAGAATTATGTTGCCATAAACAATACATTACCATGTGCTGCATCAACTGCAATCTTAAGCCTCTCATTCCAATTTAAGATATTTGAATTTTCCACTGCATGCAAATAGACATTAGTCATGACATTCAGAACAAGCATTTAAAATGAAAGCATAAGAAAAATTAATTTATCGTTCCCTTCTCCCTGCCTTATACATAATCTCTGTCGTCCTTAAGTCCAACTTGGTCGTAAGAGCTTGACATTGTAATCTCAAGGGACAAGGTTCAAATCTCATACGGGGCACTTGTAACATGGTCATTAGAATACCCTTATTGATAATAATGTATTCTTCCCCAAAAAAAAGTATAGATCTTATAATAATATAAACTATTGTGCTCTACCTCTGCTAATGTTTAGTCAATTTAGTTGATGAAAATGAAGATAAACTGGAAGTAGTAAATCTGTTAGGGATATTGACATTGCTGATAAAATATAAAATTACCAAATAAGTGTTGTTGGAGATTTCCATTGGCCATGTATTCATAAATCAATGCTTTGATTTCACCTTCATCACAATATCCAATGAGAGAGACCAAATTTCTATGATGAACAATCATTAGAAGTTGTGCCTGCATGTTCAATTTTATCTCTACCAAAGTTAACTGAAAATAATGCAGGATTCTCCTTATTACTTAACTAAAATAAAAAATTTAATATGTTTTCTTTTAACTTGAATACAATGTCTAACCTCTGATTGAAATTCCTTATAACCTTGCATTGATGATGGTGAAAGCCTCTTAACAGCGACTTCAGTTTGATCTTGTAAAGTGCCAAAGTAAACTTTTCCAAATCCTCCTTCTCCAATAGTAGTTTTGAAGTTATCAGTAATGTTGAGAATTTCAGTATAACTGAATCTATGATGTTTGGATTTCATTGAACCCCTTTCCTTAGAGTTTGAAGACGTAACTACAACTGTCATAAATAAGTATGGATGAAAATATGTTGTTAGCAAATAAGTATGAATGAAAATATGCTGTGGGAAAAAAAATTACTATGGCAGAAAAGCAATAAAAGTTTTACACTAGATACGAGTATATAGCTAAAGTTTTATGGAGAGTTGACTCTAATATATGTTGTGAGCAAATAATGATTTCATAAATAAATAATATTTTTAGCAACAAAATGTAAAATTCATACAAAGGAAGTACAAGAGATACTCCAAACTCATTTAGAAGACATGAAAGATGAAGAATTAGTATGGCAATGGAACGTCGTTTTGGCCACAGCATACCACAACAGACCAATGTCTCATTTTGCCCTCAGTGAACTAATGTTCCTCTCTGGGTTTACAGGCAATAAGGGGAAGAGGAAATCTTTTTTAAGCAAAGAATTATAGAATTTTGTGCAAGAATAAAATTATTTCGCACCACAATTCGCATTGCAGCGACCGCAATGGCCACATCTGCCATCAAAGGTTTACAACCTATAAGGTATACATGCAAACCAATGGATGACTACACTATTCATAGTCCAAGAGAAGTACCTTTCTGTCTTCTCAATACCCAAAGTCCAAGAGAAATCAAGACGATTACAACTAATGCTGAAAATGATGCAACAAGTGGTACAGCAATGTTCTTCTTTTTGCAATTCATCGTACAAAGACCAAGGTTATCATCATCCACACTGAAAAAATCCAAAGTTGCATATATATTAATTATCATATCATTAGTGAAACAATGTTGATAGTAGGAGGAAGAAAACTCAATTATCTTTGCTGAATATATTATTATTAACATTACAGGAAGAAAATAAAACTTCATTGAAATTTTTTTCTTTTTCTTGAATATAATATGAATTGATATAGCTTTGAGTAGGAGGCGTACCTCAGTGATAGTGAACCTGTTTTTGATCTCTCAAGGAGTCCACTTGGAACTAACCCAGTAAGATTGTTTTTCCCCACATTTCTGCCATCGAAGGACAAATAAATATGACATTTTTTTATCTTTTACACTAATAATCAATGAAATTAATTTTTGATCCATCGACCTGGGACTTACAAGACTTTTAGTGACTGCAGTTGTATCAGAAAATCAGGTATAGGACCGTTTAAGCTATTGTTTGATAAATCCCTGAAAGAAAACAATGTAAATTCAGAGTTACAATTTTGAATCTCCAATAAAGAGGGAGTAATTTCCAAACTGAATGGATTCGGTTTCATCATTTAACCAAATGAGGTTTAAGATATATTTTGGTATATATTTATTATTTTAAATGCTTGAAGTAATAACATGACAGATAGATGATCATATAACATTTCAATCACACTTGATTTATTTTTAAAAACGTTTTAGAAAAGAAAAATATGGTCTTCCTTTAATTCCAAAATCCTTCATCGAAACATATTCTAGTTTGCTGTCTACTTATCAAATGAGATTAGGAACTCACAAGTACTCTAACATAGTGAGTTTTGATATGAAAGATGCTATCTCCCCTGTCAATCCACTTGAAGACAAATTCCTGGTTGCATTTCCAAATATATATAACATTAGAGGTTATTGAAGTTTTGAATTTATTATGGTTTATTGAAGTGATTGTAAACTTACAAAGATGTGATTCTTGGGGGGTCATTGGCATCATCAATACTACAATTTAGGCCTTCCCACATATAATTCACAGGACCACATGGATCTCCTTGCCAATTTCTAGCCACTCCATAGGCCTTCTTAATGTTTGTGATAGTATCAACTAGTATTTGGTATTAGAGAAATGAAAAAAAAAACAGTTCAGAAGGATTTCAAGACAATTTTCACATAATTTACTTTACACCACAAATTTTCCATCCCTAATTATAGATACCATTGAGTTTTTGTCAAAAAAATATATATACCATTGAGAATTAGTTTATGTTTTCATCATAATATTCATTGCAGATAGCAGAAAAAGTTCTAAGATAATTAGATGTTAGTAAAAAAAAAAAATTAATGCAGTTGAAAATAGATCAAGATCGGATTCAATATTTAAGGAGAGAAGGTAGTATGTTTTTCAAATAAACTAAAGGGATTGATTACCATCATCTTGTTGAGTTTCTGATTGTGAGAAGTCTATTACTTTATAAACCTCATAGGCATTGAGGATTGGTGGAAGGGTTGAATTTTCTGTCTTTAAAAGGGAAAATAGATACCTTGTGGCTCCGGTCAAAGGTTTTGTACTAACTACGGTATCTACTGCCTGGTGTACAGGTATCTCAGGTCCGAACAAAAAGTCTCCATTCACTGTGATATTGAATGATCTAGTTTCATTTTCTGCCAGCTTCTCAACCTCATTAAAGTGAAAATATGCGTAGTATTGGTCATTTTCATTATCTACACTCCAATGAAATTGCATTGGGGCACTGGCATTTACTGGTGTAGCAGCAGTGCTCATAACTATTGTCGGTGGTTCATAATCATTCTGAACTAGATCATTATTGTTAAGTGAGGTGTTTAATCGTTCCCAATCAATGAATTCATAAGGAAACCAAACGCGATCAAAAAAATCATCTTTGTACCTATTGTTTGCACATGACCAAAAATATTATCATTTACTTATGTAAATATTAAAGTTAGCTAATTAATGTGCTGCTACTAGCAAACTCCATCTTACCTGTATTCGATGTTTGTGATGGAACCTATATCAAATCGAAGGAAGTTTGATAATACTGTTTTAGTTGAGTTTGTGACATAAGCAGTATTGTTCAAAGTCCTCAATTCTATAGATGAAATGAATGGAGTCCCGTTGCCCGTGTTAACAAGACATGGTTGTATGTAATCTTGTGATGGAGTGTAAATGATCTCACTGGTTGCAATGAGTGATAAATTTGTGAACTTTACTGTATCCCAAACATTAGCACCAAAATGAAGATCAAATTGTGGTGGCTCATTTAAATCATCATAGTTTCCATAATAGAAAGACGCTCTGATTAAATATTTAGTACCACTTGTTATATTTATTCTGTAACAATTTCTCACTCCACTAGGAAAACTCCTCACATGTTCTAGTTGCTGTTTAACAATAATCTCTGTAGGAGGTATCCTCTTACTTACACCTGAATCTATGAATTTGGCATCTGAAATGTAATTTATGCCTGTGTCCGTTTCAGAATAGCTTGAAAGTTCAGATAGACCACAATCTATGCTAATGAATCCTGAGACATATAAATAGAGGAACAAATTAAGATAACTTCAACGACAATAATAATTACTAGTAGTAACAAATATGTGACATAAAGCAACTATAGGAAAAATCATAACCAAACCTGATTGATCCTGAGCTTGTATCAGAACCAAAATAGCAAGGACACCAAACAAGACCAAAAGGAAATGCAGTAGCATTCCTATCATTGTTTGCTTCATTAAGAATACTATTAGGGAATGATGATTGATGAGTGCTAGTGCTATTATACTGAAGAATCAATCAAGTTTGCCTCGTCTAAAAAATAAAGGGAATTATGCCAACATGTGTTTTATTACTTAATGAATAGATATTATGTGAACCATCTTGGTGTAGGAAGAATTGGTAACAATGACAAATTCCTAACCAAACTATTGGATGATTAATATAATCTGCAACTATCGTGTGACTTTCACAATAATATATAATCCATGCATATTTTACTAATTTAATAGCGTAATTTTCTAGTAAGCCATACCTATTCATGCATTATTTACTAATTCAATGGTGTAATTTTAATTATTTAATTCCTAGTTGATTTCAGATGTAACTTTTTTTTGACAAAATGTGTTGCTTAAAATTAAGTACTCAACCTGTCACACACTCACACGTACATGATATCTAACAATAAAAGAATTATTAGGAACTGTTCTCATATGCAATTTATTTAATATTTTTAGTACATTTTTAAATGAGAACAAGACAGTGTTGACTTTCATTGATCCACATCTTCTTTGCATATATTTCCGGTAATATCATGTTTTTAAAAGTTAATCAACATTTTTTCTTCATCCTCTTGTCAGAGGTGTGATTTAGGGTCAATTTTGACCTAAAAATCACCCCTCAGAGTTGTTTTTCCTTATATCCTATTTGAATAAGTGATTTCACATATATATTTTCTGTTTTCTTTTGTTTGTTTTTTTGATTTCGTCGTCTTTGAAACGACTTTGTTTGTTTTGATTTCCCGTCTTTGTGCGGTGTGTTTTTGGTTTCCCGACTTAGTACGGTGTTTATTTGATTCAGGTTGAAAGATTAGCTTTGAGCAAGTGCAGATCCGATCAATGACAATGACTTTGGCGTCGTCAACGTTGTAGATCCAGAGACATGAATATTCTGGAGACTTTAATACAGTCATATTAGTCATATTTGTAGGCATATGTACTTTGCCATTTTATGCTATTAACATGGATGTTGTGAGTTTGTTCGCAGATTCATCCTTTTTGTTTTTAGCGAATTTGGATTTGTACTCCATCAATTTGAATGAATGAATATCGTTTATATTTGTAAAAAAAAAAAGTTAATCAACGTTAACTCTTACAGAAAAAATATTTTGAAATTTTTAAAAAAAAATGCAACCATCAATTATATATAGGTTAATTCTACAAATGGTGCAAAGTTGAGCAATGTTGATTGATGAGCAAGATAGAGAAATGAAGAGTTGAAATTGACTCAGGCAACCAAGTCAATTAATATAAACTAACATTATCGCACAAAAACAAGAATCTTTTTTGAAGGAAAACAAGAATCTTTGTTTCTTGATTCATAAAACGCATAATAGGTCCTAGCAACTTAGGTTCAATTAAAGGGAATGAAAGTTAAGCAGACAATAAGCTACACCGCTAACTCTTTTTAAAATTAATCCTCTTGTAAACAACATTCTTAGATCTCAAAGAGACATAACATTGTTTTGCATGATCCTATAAACTCTTTGTGGAAGATCCACAATTTTTGGTGCTAGGAAATCAAGAGTGTAAAACACAAATATTATTAAAGCATATTGATTGTCCAAAACATGTTTTCTCATGTTTGGGCACTTTTCTAAAAAGGGTTTTGAGGAATGTAAGTTCCACACTAAAGGTCTCCAATCTCACAAGTAGAGAAACCTAAGTCAAACTCACACATGCATGTTTCTCTCCTACTAAGCACGGATACATCAAAATAGCTACCGTATCGTATCCGATACACCCTGATACGCCGATACGTGTCGATACTCCGTCGATACGTATCGACGGGGTATCAGATTTATTTATATATTTTTAAAAAATAAAATAATTCCAATACGTCGTCGACACGCTTCCGACATGCCTCAGATACACCATTGGTACGGCTAGTTCATCTCTTGACTGTTTAGTTTTCCAATAAAAACTTTCCCCTCCTTAATTTCCCTCTCTCCTTTAGTTACCTTCTCTTTACTTTAATAGTTACTTTAATTTCCCTCTTTCCTATGATTCCATTACTTATTGCCGCTTTTTTTTTTAATCGATAGTTGATACATTTAACCAATTGTTCATTAACTAGAATTGAAGTTTGCATTTTATATTACTATAAATGTTTAAGATATGAGTTTTTTTTCTTCTTCTGGGTTTTACTATAAATATATCTTTCTATAGGTGTCCATTCAATTTCTGTCAAAAAAATAAATGTTTAAAGTTGTCTTTTTATTTAAATTTTCTTAAATTACAATAATATATATTATTTTTTTATACGTGTATCTCATATGTATCGTATCCTATGTTTTTCTACAAATGGCGTATCGCCGTATCGGATACAACACGTATCCGATACTCATATCGTGTCCATACTTCATTGTTTCTCTCCTACTCATACCCCTCGTACAAGCAAACATGTTAACTTAATATGATTCCATCTATTTACAACAAGTTTTTTATATTGATAATCTATTTCTTACCCAATAAAATATTTATAAATTTAATAATTATATCAACAATATTTCTGTCAAAAAAATAGTCAACGTAGCTACAAAATAAAAAAGTCCATCATATACCTCAAGAGAGGTTTAAGTCCAAACAAAAGAAGATCTTGGATTGCCTCTTTTTATAAAATTCATATATGTTTCTCTTCAACTGAAGTATCATTAATCACCTCTGTTTTTCTTTAAAAAAAAAAAAAATCACATCTTATTTTAAAATTTAGTTTTGGTTAATTCTTTTCTCGTTTTCCATGTAGAGGAAAGGGAGTCATAAACTCTCTTTTTTCTTTAATAAGCAGGGAAGCATAGACTTATTCAAAAAAAAAAATCTTTTGGGTCGGTTCGATGGTGTTGACTCGTGAACTTGAAATATGTTCCTCCCCAAGATCTCAAGTTCCACCTAAATAAGTTTGATCTTCAATTTTTGGTTAGTTTAAATTAGAGTTTTTCATCAAATCTTAATGAAGTTTAAGCAAAAAGCCAAAAAATATAAATACGCGACATGTAGCAAAAATTATAAATAGGCGGCATTTTTTAATTGTTACTAATTATGATTAAGATACAAAAAACATAAACAAGTAACATTTTTTAATTGTTTCTAATAATACTAAATTTTAATTGGTACTAATAATACTAAAAAAAATGTTACTGAAACTCTTTAGTAACATAGGTTTTACCTCTAACAATTGTTCAAATGATACTAAACATAATTCGTAACATTTTTCGTGATAAAAATATCACTAAATCTCAAATATGTCGTGTTGTGCCCAGGATCAAAAGTGATACCAATTGAGATTGGATTTGGATATTCAGGTCCCTACTCAGAGCAGGGAACTCAATATAAGAATGAATTATGTTGATGTGACTTGTGTGTGTCAAGTACATAATTGCAGATAATTTAGAGAAAATTGAATGTTGAATGATTGGATTCCTTTTCATTTGGCCATCAGACTCTATTTAACAAGCAAGTTTGTTACAGATGGGAATATTCATTCCAACAACCATATAACCTTGTTGTAGATTGCAATACTATTTGAAATACAAATGCATAAATGAAGCTAAGGGAATGCCAAATAGGAAAATAACATAATTAGGGAAAATAACGTGGTTTAGTAAAAAAAAACAATCTTAGCTGAAACAGACTTTGATGGGGGTGTCATGGCAGCCACTCTACCTCTCTGCATTACTGGCTATGCCATTTATCTTCTTTTTTTCCAAAAACTCTTAATACAAAATTGAACACTTATAAGAATTCCCTATCATGATTTTACTCATACGGATAACAAATTTCTTGGACCATCTTGGTAACTACCAAAGAAATCTTTTCAAGAATTAGGATATCAATCAGCCTTGTGGCATAGTAAGTTAGCAAATAATTGGTAAAATATGTTCATTGATCAAATTTTGGATTTTAGAGTAACAATTAACAATTTATTTATCTTTCCAAGCACTTTATTCTTCCTGCTAGCTAGTTTAGGATAAAACTAATGCTTCTAATTTAGCATCACTCACTAAAGTTATTTTTATTCCAAGAAAACTTCCATAATACAAATTATTATATATTATACAAGAAGATCTAATGTGCTAGGACATTTGGAGTGACACTGAATATAGGATGAAAATATCATTACAAATGGCGGTTATCTAGCTAAAATAGTGGTTTCTGAAACATGCAGTGCAACAGAAACCAATTCATCTCTAGCTTTCATGCTTCCATTACTGTGAACCATGTCCAAAGATAGACATTCCTTTAGCTCTGCCAATATTTGGCTTATGTCTGGCCTTTCAGTTACAGTTTGTGAAATGCATGACATGGCTATCTCAACTACTTTCCATGCAGAACTGATGTTGAATTCCCCCTGCAACTTCTTATCAACAATGTTTTGAATATCTCCTCTTTTAACTATGGGAATAACCCATTGAAGTATGTGAATGCTTTCTCCAGATTCTCTCACTAGTGCTTTCTTTCCGGTGATCAACACAAATAGAATTATACCAAAGCTATAGATGTCATTTTTCTTATTTGTGTTTCCTGGTATCTGAAATCTATTAAGAAAGGAAACAAATAAGATGTATAAGTGATACTTAAACTTATCATTATTATACAAATTATAAAGCAAAAAATATAGAAATTTAATTTTTGCACACTAAAATTAAATGAATTTACTTAATGAATATAGAAATCCTTTACTTGAAATGGATATTTATGTGAAGTAATTGCTACAAAAAATATTAAAATCTGGTGAATCCAATTTGATTTTTTTATATTACACTTACGGATCAACATAACCAAAAGTACCAGCAGGGCGTATGGATATATGAGAATCATCATCTTTACCAAAAGCTTTACTTAGACCAAAATCAGCAATCTTTGCATGCAAGTTCTCATCAAGTAGTATGTTAGAAGGCTTCAGATCTCTATGCATAATAGGTGGTTTACATCCATTATGCAGATAATCCAATCCTGAAAATTCACACTAAGGGCAATGTAAGGGTGCACAATGCAAGAAATATGCTGCCATAAACAATACATTACCATGTGCTGTGTCAACTGCAATGTTAAGCCTCTCATTCCAATTTAAGATATTCGAATTTTCCACTGCATGCAAACAAACATTAGTCTTAAAATTCTTCACAAGCATTTAAAACGAAAGCATAGGAAAAATCAATTTCTCCTGACCTTCTACCTGCCTTATTCATAATCCTTTTCCATAAGGTGTCAACTTAGTGATAATAGCTTGAGTTTGTATTGTAAAAGGGCGGAGTTCAAATCTCATATAAGACACTTGTAAAATGTTCATTAGTGTATCCCTATTAATAATTACTCCTTCCCTAAAGTTTTTTAAAGCAATCCTTGTTATCATAATAATACAAACTATGGTATATATTCTACCTCTGCTAATGTTTAATCGATTTAATTGATGAAAAAATATTCTTTGCATGTTAACCTTTAAAATGTAGATAAACTGGAAGTAGTAAATCTATTATGGATGTTGACATTTCTGATAAAATATAAATTACCTAACAAATGTTGTTGGAGATTTCCTTTGGCCATGTATTCATAAATCAATGCTTTGATTTCAGTTTCATCACAGTATCCAAGGAGGGAGACCAAATTTCTATGATGAACAATCATTAGAAGTTGTGCCTGCATTTTAAATTTTATCTCTACCAAAGTTAACTGTGAAAATAATGCAGCAATCTATTTATTACTCACATAAAAATTAAATATGTTGTTTTTTAACTTCATGCAGTGTCTAACCTCTGATTGAAATTCATTATAACCTTGCATCGATGATGGTGAAAGCCGCTTAACAGCGACTTGAGTTTGGTCTTGTAGAGTGCCAAAGTAAACTTTTCCAAATCCTCCTTCTCCAATAATAGTTTTGAAGTTATCGGTAATATTGACAATTTCAGTGTAACTGAATTTTTGATGTTTTGATTTCATTGAACTCCTTTTCTTAGGATTTGAAGGCGTAACTACAGCTGTGATAAATAAAATTGAATGAAAATATGCAAGGATGTGTGAAAAATGTGGCAGAAAAGCAATATCAGATTTACACTAGATGACATAAGAATAAAACACTATATAGCTAAAGTTTTATGGAGAGTCGACTCTAATTCATGTTATGAGAAAAATATGATTTCATAAATAAATACTCTTTTTAATGACAAAATATAAAATGGCTTAATTAATGATTTGGTCCCTTAAGTTATTTGTTGGTTACATTTTGGTCCCATTAGTTATTAACGTTACAATTTGGTCCCTTAAGTTAGTATTTGTTAGCAAAATAAATCCTCACCGTCGGTCTTTTGCCAAAACGTTAAATAGGCACATGTGAAAGGTGACGTGACAACTTGCAATGTGTATCCACCTTAGACATTGGGTTAACGGTTTTGACGGTGGGAATTTATTTAGTTGACGGAAGATAACTTAAATGGACCAAATTGTAACGTTAATAACTTATGGGACTAAAATGTAACCAACAAATAACTTAAGGGACCACAACATTAATTAAGCCAATATAAAATTCGTTCATAAGACATGAAACATGAAGAATTAGTATAGCAACAGTGGATTTAAATTGCGGATGTGGACGCAATATGGCATCACTGCAGTTCGCAATACAATATAACAAAAACTGATTTCATAAATAAACACTTTTTGTGTGTTTGGTGTGATTAATACAACCTATAAGGTATGCATTCAAACCAATGGATTAATACACTACTCCTCTGAGAAGTACCTTTTTGTCTCTTTTGTCTTCTGAGTAGCCAAAATCCAAGAGAAATCAAAAGGATTACAACTAATGCTGAAAACGATGCAACAAGTGGTACAGCAATGTTCTTCTTTTTGCAAGATTCCGTCATACAAGGATCAAGGTTATCATCATCCACACTGAAAAAATCAAAGGTGCTTATATATTCATTGTCATATCATGTGTGAAGCATTGTTGATATTAGGAGGAAGGAAACTCAATTATCTTTGCTGAACTTATTATTATTAACATAACAGGAAGAAAACAAATGCTCATTGAAAATCTGTCGTTTTCTTGAATATAATGTGAATTAATATAGCTTTGATTATGAGGATACCTCAGTGATAGTGAACCTGTTTTTGATCTCTCAAGAAGTCCACTTGGAACTAACCCTGTAAGGTTGTTCTTCCCCACGTTTCTGCCATGAAAGGACAAATACATGACACTTTTTATTTTATTTTTTATACTAATAAACAATGAAATTACATTTGATGGATCAACATGGGACTTACAAGACTTTTAATAACCGGAGTTGCATCAGAAAATCAGGTATAGGACCATTTAAGCTATTGTTTGATAAATCCCTGACAGAAACAATTTAAATGCTGAGTTACAATTTTGAATCTCCAATAAAGAGAGAATAATTTCAAAATTGAATAGATTTGGTTTCATCATTTAACCAAATGAGATTTAGGAACTCACAAGTACTCTAACATAGTGAGCTTTGATATGGAAGATGATATCTCTCCTGTCAATCCACTTGAAGACAAATTCCTGGTTGCATTTACAAATATAAAAACATCAGAGGATACTTGAAGTTTTTGAATTTATGCAGATGATTTATTTAAGGGAATGTAAGCTTACAAAGATGTGATTCTTGGGATGTTATTGTCATAAATACTGCAGTTTAGGCCTTCCCACATGTAGTTCACAGGAGCACATGGATCTCCATGCCAATTTCTAGCCACCCCGTAGGCCTTCTTGATGTTTGTGATGGTATCAACTAGTATTTCGTATTCAAAAAAAATCGTTCAAAAGGACTCCAAGCCAATTTGCACATTACTTTACACCAGAAGTGACACTAAGAGTCATATACTATGTTCATCCCTAATTATAGGAGCTCGTTGAGTAAATCATGGGAATTAAGCAAGTTGATAGTAATATTTACAAATTTGTTGATTTTTAATACTGTTTTAGAAGTTTAGCCTCCAGGAGAGAGAATTAGTTTATCTTTTCATCGTAATATTTTATACAGATTGCAGAAAAATATGTAAGATAATTAAGGGTATGTTGGTAAGGAAATAATTAATACAGTAGAAGACATATCAAGATGATCCTATATTTGGGAGGTAATATGCTTTTAAGCTACACTAAAGGACTGGCTTACCATCATCATGTTGAGTTTCTGATTGTGAGAAGTTTTTTACTTTATAAACCTCAATGGCATTCAGGATGGGCGGAAGGGTTGAATTATCTGTCTTGGAAAGGGTAAATATATACTTTGTAGCTCCAGTCAAAGGTATTGTACTGAATATGGTATCTACTGACCGGTATACAGGTACCTCAGGTCCATACATAAGGATTCCATTCACTGTGATGTTGAATGATCTAGTTTCATTTGCTGCCAGATTCTCAAACTCATTAAAGTGCAAATATATGTAGTATTGGTCATTTTCATTAACTGCGTCGAAACTAAATTGTATAGGAGCACTGGCATTTACTGGTGTAACAGCAGTGCTCATCACAACTGCTGGTGGTTTATAAATATTCTGAATTAGTATATCATCTTTGGTGCTTATTCGTTTCATCTCATTCCATTCAAAAGCATACCAGATGCGATCTAAAACATCATCTTTGTACCTGTTGTTTGTACATGACCAAAAAAAATATCAGTTAATTATTTACATAATTATTAAAGTTAGCTAATCAATGTGCTGCTACTAGCAGACTCCATCTTACCTGTATTCTAAGTTTGTGATGGAACCTAAATCAAATCGAAAGAAGTATGATAATACTGATGATTTAGCTGCGTATGTGACATAAGCTTTATTATCCAAAGTCCTCAATTCTATGGCTGAAATGAATGGAGTCCCTTTGCCTGTGTTAACAAGACATGGTTGTACGTAATCTAGTGATGGAGTGTATATGATCTCCTTGATTGTCATGCGTGATAAATTTGTGAACTTTACTGTATCCCAAACATTAGGTCCAAAATGAAGATCAAATTGTGGTGGCTCATTTAAATCATCATAGTTACCATAATAGAAAGAAGTTCTGATTAAATATTTGGTACCATTGGTTACATCTATTTTGTAACAATTTTTCACTCCACTAGGAAAGCTCCTCACATATTCCAGTTGCTGTAGAACAGTGTTGCTGGTAGGTAGTATCCTCTTACTTACACCACTGTCTATGAATTTGGCATCTGAAATGTAATTTATGCCTGTGCTCGTCTCAGAATAGCTCGATTTTTGAGGTAGTCCACAATCTATGCTAATGAATCCTGAGATATATAGGAACATATTAAGATAACTTCAACTACAATAATTACTTGTAACAAATATGTGATATAAAAAGCAGCTATAGACAAATTAAATTCATTGACAAACCTGATTGATCCTGAGCTTGTACCAAAACCAAAGTAGTAAATACACCAAGCAATACTGAAAGGAAATGCAAAGGCAGCAACATTCCTATCAATTTTTGCTTCATTAAGAATATACAATTAATGAATGATGAGTGCTAAAGCTATACATGGAAGAATTTATACTACTAGAGAGTCGCATTCCACTTCAATTTACGTACGCAACGCTGTAAATTTTATTAGTGTCATGTTTTAGTATTATTTTCCAAAATACTGTTAATATATATATATATATATATATATATATATATATATATATATATATATATTATA
>Ga0228711_1004508_pt1 | contig 21399 bp, 14 predicted proteins | sample MedpolnodulmetaG_2_FD_177996 | JGI IMG/M metagenome (GOLD analysis project Ga0228711, IMG submission 177996) | Root nodule microbial communities from Medicago polymorpha collected in Santa Monica, California, United States - brown nodules | ecosystem: Host-associated > Plants > Roots > Nodule... | reverse complement strand
AAAAAAAAAAAAAGCTTTTATTTATTATTCATAAACTTGTTAAGGTAGTTTATGAAAAAACAACTTATGAAGATACAATATTTGTTAGTGAGAACTTATTAACTAATATAAAAGCTTATTTATTTGCATAAGCTAATTTTCATAAGCTGAAAATTTAGCTCGATCCAAACAGTGTCATATACAAAAACTACTAATCTTAAGAGGTAATCAAGATACTTCGAGATATGAAATTAATTCTATGAGATGATCCAAAAGACTCAAACAATATGAATTTATTATAAGATATTGTCATATCTTCTAACACAGATGTTAGTTGAAGCTATGATGCACACCCCTGTGTTGTGTCTCACCTGAATCTTTATCAGAAGTAATACGGACACACATTAGATTTGATTGAGATTCTGATGCAATCTCATTCATCAGTACTCTCTTGGTAGATATACATATATTAATCAAAACATTTGGGATTGCCATTATGATGGTAAACGAATGAGGTCAGATCACCAAAAACTTCCTATTTTGAAAATGGATTTAAATGATACACGCTATCAGTATCAATTAGTTTTACACCAACATCCAATGAAAATCAATTATTCTACCACATAACCTCACTTATATAACTACTCACTCCGTCCTTAAATATAGCAATAAAGTACATGTACTTGGTCCACGCACCAAATACATGTACTTTTCTGGTTACATTCAAGCCTGTCTACCTCCAATATACAAATATAAGCAAAAAAAGTACATGTACTTGGTCCACCAAGTACATGCATACTTCTTTGCCTATATTTAAGGCCTGAGGAAGTACATTATAAATCAATATGACATGGAATTTTTTTTAGGGTTTCTATTGAATGTCGGTATAAAACTAATTTACGGTGTGAAGGTGTATATCCATTAAACCTTTTTCAAAAATTAAATCAACATATATCTACAATAAAAAAAAGTAAATAAAAGTATCAGGAACAATGCATACCTCACCAGGAGCAACAGTAACAAAGTGGATATTGAACCCCTCTCTTGAATTACCTACATCAGCAAAAACATTGAATTCAAATTCAATAATTAAATCAACATGCATGCACTTAGTTTAAGTTACTAATCAATCACAAAACATAATGTTCTAAAAATAAAAAAATTAGGTTAAAAAAACTGACCTAGAGATGAGGAATGAAACTTTTTAGGTTTGTTAAAGTTAGGAGACGAAAACGACGTCGTAGCGGTAGCGTTAGCAGCAGCTGCGGCGGCGGCGGCGGCTTTTCTAGCGGCGATAGCTTTTCGTCCGGCGATAGCTTCCTCGGGAGACTCGTACTTTCTGGGCCTACCACGCTTCTTCTTGTTCTCAGTAACGGAGTGGTGGGACCCATCAGTGGTTGTTCCGTTAAGTTCAGGAGTGACGTTAACGGTGCTCTGTTGCTCGAACAATGAGGTCACTTGATTGTTGTTGTTGGTGTCTTCCATTTAGTACGGAGGGTAAGGAAGAAGAAGAATCTCTCTCTGCAAGGGCTAATTTTTTTTAAAAATATTAATAATTTTTTTAGGTAGAGAAGGAAACAATTTGATGGGGGAGTATTTTATATTGGACGATTTGGTAATCGGCAGGTTTTAGGGTTTTAAGGGATGTTGTCCGAAACTCAGGATTAGGTTTACGGCACCAATTAACCTTTTTTTTCCTTCAAAAATACTATTATTATATTTGATTTGATTGATACGTTTCAAAAATAGTTGGTGCAATAGAAAAAAATAATTATGAGGAAAAAATAATAATTGATACTTCTTACCGTTAATTATATTAATTAAAGTGAAAATAACCCTTTTTATGCTTTCGTGAAGTTGACAACACAAGTTCTAATGGAATACTTACTAGATTTGACCCCTTAATCAGTGCTCCGAGGACACCGTTAGGGATGGGCAAAGTTCGGTTCAGACCCAAAACTGTGTCTGAACTGAACCGAACCATAATGAAACAATTTGATCCAAACCGAACTGGTTTTCAAGATAGTGAACTGTTTCCTGTACAAAAAAAAAAAAACTGAATTATTTCCTGGAACTATTATTATACCTTCTGTTTTACAATGGGACTCTTATGATCCAAACGTTTCAAAACAAAATCAGAAACTTCCTTAACGCAAAAGCTCACGAATTTCTTCCAATTTGTAAACGGGTGTGACTTTATCTTCATCTAATGCAGCTAAATCGATTAACCGTGATCTCCAGTACGATTCCACCGCTCTTCTACTCGTTTCCATTCTTTATGGCAAAATCGATCCAACAATTTGAAAACTCTAATTTGCAGAAACGTATTCTAAGATTGAACAAGAAATTCGTCAATTGAATTCACTTATTCCAGATTGAATTGAATCGAATGAGTTTTTGAGTGAATATTTTGTGTGATAATAACTTTTACGTTCTTTAGCAGTGAGTTTTTGGTTCAATTTGGGTTCAAGTACAGTTTTAGTTTTTTCAAAAAGGTTTGGTTCAATAGTAGTTCGGTTCAGTTTTTAACCTTTACATAACAGTTCGGTTCAATAACAGTTTGGTTCAATTTGGTTCAGCAGTTCGGTTCAGTTTTTGGTTTTTTTCCCACCCCTAGGCACCGGTTAACATTTCTCTTAATCTATATACATTCAATCAAATCATTTTGTACCATCACTTTGATAGGTTGAAGAGTGTTAGCAACACATTTTTCCTAACACATCAACTTTGATTTTTTTTTTTTGAAAGAAACTTTGATTTGTTAAAATTACATGGATACCACAATTTCATGTGGGTCACCTAAATTTAGTAGACCATATGTGAATTTTAAACAATAAAAGATAATGGGTTGAAAAATTGATATAAGTGTGATGTTAGCGTTATTCTTTCTATGTTAATTTCTAAAACATCTCAACAAAATTTGCGTGTACAATTTTTATTTTTATTTTTTTTGCATCGTTTGTCCATACAAAATTAATTTTTTTTATTTAGATGTTAATATCATGTAGGTCGTATTCTCGTGTCGGATAGGTGGTGGGATCTTTGGTGGCTTGCTAGTAAATGGACACGTCATTGGGATGGTTCCAATAACTATCCTCTAGTGTGGAGTTGGTCTTCCCAATTGGTGGTCCTACGCCTTTCTGGTTTAATAATTTTTGGGTCACCCACAACGACCTCTTTTGGAGGTGGTTATTGAGAGGTTGACCACTTTGAATCTCTCTAGATGAATGGGCTTCATCCTTAAAGAGAAGCTGAAATCACTGAAAGGTGTCCTCAAAGGATGGAGTGAGCAAGTGCTTTGGTAATCTTGACCTCGTGGTTGAGGTTCTCCTCGAGGAGATCAAAGTTTTAGATGATAAGAAAAAAGAGAGTCGGTTTTTTGTGGAGGAGATGGTTGTTAGAAATAAGGCTCTAACTGACCTCTAGGTGATGCTTAAGTGTAAAGTTGTGCGATACAGAAAAAAGGATACAAATAAAACCTACTTTCTCTCTTGTGTGAAGTTGTGGGCCACGATGAATTCTATTCTCAACACTGCGGTGTGTGGTGTGTGGTACATCTCTTATTCCTTAAAGTTAACCCGAACGCAAAATGTTGCCCTAGATTTAACCTAACTTCAATGATTAATTTTACTGTATTACCCCTGTTTAATTAACCCTATTTAATTTAATTAAAATGTTATTTTCAAATACTTCTGAAATCAAAAACAACAGATCACTCCTAAATTCAATACAATCCTATTTTTGCTCCTATTTTTTTGAAATTAGAGATCGCTCCTATTTTGTTAATAGATCGCTCCTATTTTTTTGAAAAAACAGATCGCTCATATTGATCCAATCCTTACTTAACAAATTATCCTATTTTCCTACCTCATATTATACAATACAATAACTCTGTTAATGGATCTCTTTCTTACACTTATTTAACGTCTCAACACTTTAGCCATTGAGTAACATTTTACAAGATATATAGTTTATTTAATATGTGTTGATTTATAAATAATCTATGCGAATACTAAACAATACGTCAGACGCGTGCGATGCACGGACCAAAAGTCTAGTATGAGTTAAAGATGTTACAAGTGCCGGAGTTGAGGTTGTCTGCTTTTTTTTGGCAACGGTTCTTCGAACCTAGTAATGGCAGTCTCACAATGGATTGTCTACAATTTTATGAGCTTTATATGGAAAGATACCTCTACTTTATTGGATTTGTTTCAATTACTTGAGATTGATGAGGTGGTGGTTTCTAATAACTATAATAGTAAACATCATGTATATAAATAAAGTTTATATGCATTTTATGTGAAATTACAAATAAACATAAATGTAAAAAACTTAAATATATACAAATAATTTTAGTAAACTGTTCAGGAGCACTCTCCACAAAAATCTTCATTTATGGGAACACATTGACATCCCTAAATAAAATTTGAGATTGATTCGGCATGGCAACAGGGCAGGTTGGTGGCGGGTTTAAATATCCCCGTCCCCGCTTCCATGCATCCGCCCCTGTTCCTCATCCCCAAACCATATTGGGAGTAAAAATTGAACACACAACCCCGCTCCACCCGGCCCCGCCTCGCCCCCTCCCGTGAAAACTTTATTTTTTATAAAATATTTAAAAAGTCATTTTATTTCATAGCAACAAAAAACAATAATTATATTAATAATTAAAGATCTAATAAACTTTTTTCAAAAGAGCAAAATAATTATATTAAATATGTTTCTAAAGAGTAATAATATATTAAAATAGATTGATGCTTATGCAAATAAGATTATAAAATTTAATAAAGTAAATTTCAAAAAACGGGATGGGTGCGGGATGGTTATAAGCATCCCCGCCCCGTACTAAAAACCCAAATTTTCCCCCCACTCGCACCCGCACCCAGTTTTATCGGCTTTTCCCCGTTAAATTTGGGGGCGGGGCAGGCGGGTCTGGACAGGGCGGGTTTTGTTGCCATGTTTAAGTTTGATTGATATTTAATGGTAATGTCTAAAAATTTACACTTGCATCCTATCATAACTTATCAGATTAGATAAGTGTGAGAAAAATAATACTAAGTGACATAAAAGCTTCTTACCCCATACAGTTTAAGGACCTGATGAATGTTATGGTTAAGGCATTTTGATTTGTTGATACGACAACCTTATCATGAGTTTTAAACCCATTGTATGTTTTATCTGGATTTTTTCCTTTATACGACCATTGATACGATATTATTCATTTGAATTCTCTTTTCTAGGGGTGTATTATACCATGATTATGAGGTTTGGTTGGCTGAAAATGATTCGCGATTTGAACGAACCAAATATTCATTTGGTTCACTAATTCAAGTAGGCCAATCCAAATCAATTTCTTCAATTGTGGTTGTTGTCAAGAAAAGCAAGGCAAACAAACATAAATATCATCCCTAAGATCTTAGTTGCTGGAATGCCATGCTCAACAGGAAAAAAGTAAAATAAAATCTCTACCCAAATAAAAATTACATGATAAAAACAGTGTATTATCATCCCGTCTTTGCATTCTGTATAAATTCATGGATTTGATATTTGTTGCGTCTCTATCTAACTACAAACCGAAGCATTCACCATTCTTCAACAACACTAATTTGGTAACTATAGATGTACCCAATACGAGTGAAAAATCTTAGTCCAAAAATGTTTTTTTTACAAAACATACATCAGATATTATGGATTTGGAATTAGATCCAACAGATAACTATGACTCTTCAATAAATTAGAAAGTCCTCGAATATTTCCTAATCTCATACATGATTGAAGATATAGAAACAAGATCCTTGTTCAATGCAGACCCACCAGGGATCCTCTTGATGGAATCAGAGAGTCTCGTATAGTAAAGTAGCAATTGGGTCAATGCAGCTCTTAAGATCTCCATACCGCACAAGAAATTGCTGAAAGAAGTGATGACATCTTTGTGCATCAACTCTATCGCCGCCTTCCACCTACTTGCAAAATCCTTCACCAGTGGTTCCACTTCCGCAACAGTTATAGGTTTATCAGGACTCGATGTTGGGTCCTCAGCTGATAAATTCATGCAATCAAGCCCATAGTTTAGCAAATATTGAATGTAAATAAGATGCGACATTGGTATCATCGTTTTATTTTTTTTTGAACAAGTAGTATCATCGTTATATACTTACAGGCTTTGGCCTTGACAAACTTGATTAAATCATTAAAATGCTCTTGGAGCAATTCTTCCTGCAAGGATTGAAAGAAAGAAAAACAAAAGTGAAGACATTTGCAATTGCAGATGAGAGCAAGAGAGTAAATTAGTTATCTATTACACCACAATATAATTAATGGATACACTGACCCATCTTCTTTTTGGAAATTGCATAAGTTCACATTTACTTGTTTCCTTTAGATGGAGATCATAGTTCTTAATAGTTTGTTATAAGTGGTATCTTGAGTTCTCCCCCATTTAATTTAACACAGAACTCTCAGCCAGCTAGTCTTAATTCTAATTCATTTCCTTCAGATCAGGACCAACAGCACTAAAATTTCGTCTTAAATATGACAATCGCAAGGCAAATTGGCAACATAAACTAAATTTCGACTAAGAGGCAACATTTTTCACTTTTTCTTTAACCAACAATGTGAAGAAATAGCAACTGAAAAAATTTGTTCTCGTATACTCTTTGCATGCACGATTAAAAAACGAACTTTAATTTGCAACAAAACCAGGTGTGAAAGGATTGAAAGCAATTACCACAAATAATGCTGTATTGCTCTTCAGTAGTTCCTCAAAGTGCATTTGAATTTTGCCAGCTTCAGGACCTGCTTCCTGGAATCAAGCATGCGAGAAAAAATTGAAGTTACCCTGGATATTCCCAAATTGATAGAGCAAGCTATGATAATCAATTTTGACATGAACCACACTAGCAATTTGAAATGGAGTTTTGTCCAAGTACTTTCTAGGTGCAGATATATAGCTTTACAAAATAAAAATAAAGAGCCAGCTTGCAGATTCTTACCTTCAAAACAGCGATTGTCATATCATAATTGTTTATAAGAAACACCGTTTGTAGTTTTGGCTTTGTGAAGTTCTTGGCAAGCTTGATAAGTAAATCATCAATGGCCATTCTAAGTCGTTCCAGATTCAATTCAAGCTGCAATTAGTAAACAGATGGATTGCATTAGAAATTTACAAAAAGGAGTTGATGATTGATAGGTTTATTATACTGACCTGACCATCCCCAAACTCAGAGTTTAAGTGGATAAGTGAAGCAGTAAACTCCGCATAACGCCTCATGACATAATGAGGATGAACATCATCTTCCCACAATGTCTTCACATTTGCATTTCGCAAACTGTTGAGGTGCATGTCGAATACCATCTTAAACCGAGGCCATAGGGAAATATTGACCTGCCAAAGTTATGAATTAGCTTCAAATATGACTCAAGGCCCATTGACTCATATTGGCAGCTAGTTTTATCCATTTTCGTCATTGACCAATAGAAGGATTTCATATATCACAGTAAATAAAATATATTAGACTAAGGGAAACGTAAGAGAATTGAGAGTGTATATGACAAAACTTCAGACACCCAGGCCAAGAGAGTCTCGCCATCTAGAAAGTCTTGTCTAGGAAACGTAAGAGCCTAGTCATCTATGACTTCTATGGGTAGAAGTGAACGGAGGGAAAACATTGAATTTCCACGGAGCGAAAATGGACGAGACAATTAACATGTCAGGTGTTGATGGCAAGAAGGACTCGAGGGCAATGTTTTAAGTGTGAAGAAAAATTTAATCCCCTCACCAATGTTCTCATAAAAAGTTGAGGCTAGTCATATTGGGTGAAAAATGAAACCCGTAATGAGAAGGAGAGGGAACGGCTCCAGAATTTGATGACCAAAATGAGGAGAGATTTTTGGGGTCCTGCAGCTATATGGAGCTAATCATGAAGTAAGAGAACCGAGTAGCAGATGCTTATTCACTAGTTCATGGTGATGAAGTGTTAAAATCTATTCTCTCTTCACCTAGCTGCTAGCTGGTTGCAAGGCCGAGACATCACTAATTATCTGCTAGCTGCTCCCAATCTTGAGGGATTCCAACTATGTTTCCCATGTATGTTGGTTGTACAGATTCTTTGTATGATATAAACAATCATTCAGATTATTCAATTATTTCAAATAGATTTAAGTTCCAGCTAAGCAGTCAAATAGTTCTCTAACCGATACCCCAGAAATTTCAATGTTATAACTGTCTAGACTCAGAACCCTACAAGAATTGCAGGGCTACTTGTGACTAGATGAATTTTGCTCATTTGAGTATAATATCAGAATCTACCAGCAATAAACACACTGTCAAGAAAAAACTAATCTTGTTTAAGCAGAATGCATTGCCCAGGAAGCTGACCTTGTCTAAATAAGAATCCAAGCATGGAATCCGCCTCCGAGACATAATGAGCTGAAATAAATAAGTATATCAGTTTCAAATTGTTTAAAGGGTAAAACATTTGTAAATGCACAAATCTTTGCCAAACATTCACATTACTGTTTGGTTTTAACTTTTAACTGAAACATGAAATGCAGATTGGAACTTATTTAAATTCTAACTGTGCAATGAAATCTGTTTGTGTTATATTGTTCAATTATTTGGTAATTGCTTCTCAAGAAATGGTTTGTATCCCAAAACCAACGGGTCAGTTTTCATTGGAATTTCAAGAGGGTGGCTATGAATCAAATTCTCGGAACAAGATGATGGGATTGTTGAAAATCACTTGTTGGCATTACACCTTCTTTAGGCCGCAATAGCATCAACGTGATTTTTACTTAGATATGCTGTCCTTACTGAAGATTGAAACCAGTCTTACAAGTCAGAATGTTACCTGATGCTGGTGTATTATGCGAATCATAAGCATTAGACCTATAGCATCATAGCAATTTGGAAGTATTGTATTGAAATGCTCATCCATGACACCAAAAGGACCTGTATAAACCAAAAAGGCATATCAATTGAGCTATACAAAACCTGAACCCATATCTGAAAATGAAAAAACTAAAAGACATAAAATGATACAGTGGTGTTTGTTTAAATACCAAAAAGGTAAATAAAAAAAAGGGTCTTGCTAACAACTGCCCTTAGGGTACTCAAGGGCACTCTTTAAGGATACTAAATAAAGAAGTTATTCCAATGCATTTATTTAAAAAGTTAAACATTTCAATTTCAAATGCACTGAATACGCATATTTTCATAAAAATTTACTACTTTAAACTCTTAAAGAGTCTCCTTAGGGCACTCATTAGCATTTCCCAATAAAAAATTGCTGAAAATGGCTTTTGTTACCATGCCATTATTCATTACATTCAATGCTAACCTTGATTTACTTCAACAATAAAACAAAATATGTGCAAAAATTACAAATTTCATACATAAGCTATGATCTATAACAAATTAACTCTACCATTTTTTGTTTTACCAAGCACCTACATCAACAGTGTTTCCAAATGTTCTGTGACATCATGATACTTTTGTTCCCATGTTGGCATATTTTAAAATTTGCAATCTACAGAGTAGCAATGTAAAACTGAATCTAACAAAGTTCATTTTAAATATCAATAAGCTAAAGAAATTCTTTAATCTATTGGACAATGACTGCAAACACTCCACAAAATTTAAAAACTCCATCACAATACCTGAAAAAATTTCATAGAACATATGTTGTTCCCCATAAAAATCCTCACAGAAATTATATCTGCAGATGCAAGGAACTAATGTCAACATGCATTTAACTAGGGTTTTTATGCACATAAGGATTTTGTAAGATAATATTAAGTGGCATAGCAAGCTGGAGTGTACTCTGAAGTAGCAGTATCCATAAGCAGCTTCTGCAAGCTTCTGAACAGAACCTCATATGGATATTTAATAGAGCTGGCTTCAGCTATATGAGGAATCAATGCCGGTTCATCAATTTCCTGAAATAATGTCAAATCTTAAGGCCATAACCCAATGACTATACAATCTCTGCAGATCAGAGCCATCTAATGATTGTATAAATTTTGATTGAGTTTGGCTCCTCTTAAGTGAAGAGTGTAAAAATAACCTTCCATTTAAGAATCAAAGTTGAAATTGTGATAAAATATAAAATACATACACATATATAACAAATTATGCAATTGTTGATATCTTAATTGGTAACTTATCAATCATCATTTATAATTTTGACTTTTATCCTCTAAAGTGCATCTCTTTCTTTAGAGGAGTCAAATCCAGTCACATTAACAATACCAAGGACCACGAAATATAACTTTCACAAATAAAAAGTATATAGCAAAGGCTCTCTAAGAAATTTCAATTATTTCCTAAAGCAAATAATTCAAAGTATCATAAATAAAATAAATTTTTAAACCAGCAACAGATCCCTAGGGGCATGAAATATAATTCTGCTGAAAAAAAAAAGTTGTCTTTCTCTTCACACAATTATTATCCTGGTCTTAACTAACCTTCACTGCTCAAAATGAACTACTGACACCAATGGTAAGAAATACATGGACTCCTCGGTCAATTCAGATTAGTATTATAAAACAAAAGGATAATATGCATGGCTTTTCCCTTTTTCTTAAGTTGAGTCATACCTTCAATATATTAATCCTATCCCCAAGAGCAAAAACAGCAGATCGATTCTTTAGCGGTTGCCATGCTGTTGCAAAAATACCGCTGTTGCTTCTTGTCTCTACACCAATTAAATCATAGGATGTTGCTATATCCAATTGCAGTTTCTCCAATGCTTGTATGTAAGCACGGAAATGAGCACTAAGAACCTGCACGTATAGAGGAGCATAAGGATACTTCATCAAATAATTCAAATTCATTTCCCTGCAAAATCATACTCATTTCACTCAATATCTATATGTCTAAATATTGGAATAGTTGCTAAAAATTGATAATTGTAACATGGATCAGTGATTGGCCTGGCCCACTCAGCTCATACATATTACAACCAAAATAGAAGTCTTCCATGTGGTTCATCATTAACCGTGAAAGCCAGCAAATTAACATAGAATGAAAGTAAGTCGGGCCAACTCAAAGCTACCAAAGATTTTGAGATGCTACCATTCACACCTTACTTTAAACTTCACTTGGGGGGAAATGCATTTTTAGTGGGGGCTTTTTCTATATTGAACCTACACTTTGATTGAATACATAATCATATAAAACTAGCCTTTTTGACAACAGGCTCTAAGTCTTTTATAGTAAGCTTAAGCTTCTTTGAAATAGTAAACGTATAGTTTTTTTGAAAACAACTCTGCTGGCATATGGGCTGAGATGCTAATGTGAAGTTTATTTACTAGAAAGATGTTTTCGAGCAAGAAATTTAAACAAAATGTGAAAACAAACAAACATTTTCCATCCTCATAGCATTATTTAGGATAAAATTTTGATCAATAAAAATATTAATAGAAAGTTCTGATTTTTAGCATTTACCTTGTTCATTGTATCAATATAAGCTGCACGAACTTCATTATATACTTCTTTGCCATGTTCCTTGAGAAAGTTAACAACATACCTACACTTTTACATTTCTATTTGTTAGATTCGTAAAGCACCCAAAGTTAACAAAAATAACGAAAACGTTTTCACAATTTAAAGGTGGTTAACACAAGGAGGTATACAATGGTGCATGTCAGATCCTTCACTAGTTCTCTAGTTAGCAGCTCAAATGCAAATGATGACAAATAAAACATTTAAAAAAAGAAATCCTTCAATGGTAGTTCAATAACAAAATTCTATAGATCGACCTGTTTATAAGCACAATTTGTGATGATTTAGATAAAATTGTACATTCGAGGCAATACAATGTTGTTAAAAATATATTTAAAAAGTAACATCCAGTCAACAAAATAGCAATGAATAGATTTGTGCATGAAACAATTTAATACTCGAGAGAAATACATTTATAAAACAATGTATATTGAAAAAACTCAACACAAGCAAACATGGGCACGTTGTCTAGTAGATACAACTAAGTGCTAGAGGAACCTTATCAATAGGAATTCAGAATTCATAGCATATCAATCCATCAAGCTATAGCATTCTAAAAATTAATTAAGAAACTCACTTGTACTTTAAAAGGACACTTTGTTGAAGTATTTGGATATTTGTTTTGGGTTTTCTCAATGCATAGAGTTTCTGAACAATGAAGTCAAATACCTGCAGATGGATGGATAACAGATGATATGGATATTTGTTTCTTTGATAAAAAGTTCACAGAATAGAAAAAAAGTCTGCATTAAATTATAAATGAAAACAAAATTCCATACTAATACTGTTATTGATGTAGACAACCTTTGAGACTGCTTTCTGCCTGAGTTTTTCAAGCTCGGGTTGAACATCTTTTAGAGCTTTTGAAGCTTTAACCATTGTGTCCACTTCTACAAATTTCAGTTTCTTACTTAGAATCTCAAGAGTTCTCATGTATTCCTCATTGACCTGAAAAGCATCCAAAGTGAGAAAGAAATCTAACTAGAAGGGAATATACTAGTAGGAGAGAAGTAATGCGGAGCAGCATGCATGTCAAAGCATATTAACTTTAGCCTAAAGTGCCAAAGAAGACCAAGAAGAGGCATCAAACCAGCAAGAATAAAACTGTCAATATAAGTATTATACTATTATTATGCCTAAACAAAATCAAACAAGAGACTTCTGAAAAAAACATGATCAAAACCAGAAGAGCTAGACTCCTTTTTAGTTGATTCTCAAAGGACCCAAGCCAAGACACTTGTTTACAAATGCCATGATCTTAGATAATAAATGACCAGTGTTTATAATGTTGTGTGCAGGCTGCAGACCTTCTCAACACCAGCACTGCAATATTTGTTATGTATGTCTATTTTCAAATATTAGCTAAAAAACCAAAGTATTAGAAAATATATATTAGAGATACCGGATCAGACCCTTGTTTCAAAGCCTGGACAGCTGATAAAAATATAGACAATACCTTAAATTCAGGACTTAGGGACTAGCTCAACCAACAAAACTGACTTATAAGGTGAAGATTGACCAAACCTTATAAGTACTACCTAGGCCCTATCTCTAGTCAATGTCGGACTCTCAAGTCTCAACAAATACTAGAAATATTAAATGTGTTTTGCACACTACCACAGAAATTAATAAAACATTATTGGAGAGGAGAGAGAAGTAGATTACAGAATACAGAGAAAGCATACCTCTCCATCAACAAGGATGTCCACCATCCTCGGAGGGATGATAATGTCTTCCACAAACTTAGCCAGCTTGGATTCAGTCACCTATTGGGAGAAAAAAAAAGATCAATTATACTACATACTACATATAACACGTGCAGGCAAAAGACAGGAAAACTTAATTCGCTGGGTAGCAGGGGAAAGAAGTACAAGAGTGGTGACAGTGAAACTAATATACCTCTCATCCAAATGTGAATAGAAGTCCAACAATTAAAGAAATATTAATGCACAAAACTAATTGCCAAAATGTAAACAGCCTTTTGATGCAATTTGCTTTCCAGAACAAACTGATAATCAATTAGTATTACGCCAAAAGGTGCTACAATTATAAATGCCTTTGAACTCCTAGATTGTTTATATAAAACGGCCATACCTTGCGATTCTTAAGCCTCAAACCCATATCCATAGACTTCTCTTGCAGAATTTTAATGTCTGAACTTATGGAACCAATCTCAGCCTGATAAATAAAATTAAGATTTCGTGATTTAATGTTCAAAATCAACGTAGAAACTGAAATTCAAATAGCTTGAGAAGTCCTTCAAATGATCGAATAAACGAATATAATTGTAGTATTTGTTTGACATATACTATTAACAGATCCTCAAAGGTTAACTGGTAAACAGACACTTCATCGTTGTAAGGTGAAAATAATACTGCTAAAAGCTAAACAAAGTAGAAATGTCACATTCAAGCTTTAGAATAAACAAAAATTGTCGAGATTGTGGTGCCACTCCAAATATAAAATACTTTCATTATCTGTCTTGTCGGAAAATCAGGAAAACGCGTTTACCACCATTTTTAAATGATATTATTGACTAACTAAGAACTGGTTGGATGGTTCTACTTTTGTCAGTACAGATGCTCATAAATGCAAGCTTTTTCAATTTGCTCAAACGACCAACATACCTGAAATCCACTTAGCAGAGTTTCCATATGTGACAAGATATTATCACAATCATGAATTTGGTCATGAAGAGAGACTAGATTATCACTCTCTTTAATATAATCCTGCAATAAATGGCACAGTGGTAAAATCAATTGATTAGCGTACTGCCAGCAACGATCGACAAAAGCAAGCCTACATGTAAGATCATCACTACAAGCAGAGAGTAAAGACAAAAGCTTACTAGTCATCAAATCTAGCAAAGAAGAAACAAAATGGCGTGGCTATTTAATGCTCACAATATTATAAACAAACCTGAATTGAATCCAACTCCACTTTGCGCAAATCATTCTCAACTCCCTTAGTATAATCTCTAAGTTTTGGACCTTTAGATAGTATATTTGCAACAACCTACACAGAGAACAACAACTTAATAACTTACATATGAGTGTGTATTTCAAGCTAGAAGTATAATTGGAAGGCAAGGACAACAAAAAGATAGAGAATGTGATTTGTGACCTTTGACTATGCACTTAAAGAACATACAATTGTTCATAAAATGTAAGCTTAAGCGAAGCTAATAAGAAGAATAACAAAAAAGTAAACATGCTTAAAGTGAAATTAATTGGTGCAATTGCCTCCAATTGAAGAATTATTTAGAGTGTTTATAACTTGTATTGAAATCATTGCCCAGTATACCAAACTCTTCAATTGAGAAACAAAACCAACAAGCAAGGTTTCCTGTTGATTATATCGAATTGTTCTCAGATATGCAGTTAATAATTATTTCAGTAAATAGATACTCCCTCGTCTCATTATAAGTGTCTCATTTGCAATATTTCTCTGTCTCAAGTTAATTGCCACTTTAGAATACCAATGAATTTTGTTTTTTTTAAGAAGCTAAACTAGCACCTTGAGGAGGAGCACATTCCAAGGTCCCAAGCTAACACCGCCAGGTCAACCCAAGTGGGTTAATACCAATGAAACATTGATTATTTGTTTCCACTAATATACTCTTATTTATTGTATTTCAACTCACATAACTACTCTATTAACTACAACTAATAAGGAAGTTTTAGTAAATAGAACTCATTCTATCATTGAAATCAACACAACTAATCATTTTCTTATGAATCGCGCACAACTCATATGAGACATCGGAACCTTACAAAGCTATAACCAAAACTTTTAATATAAAACATTATGCTAAGATCAACTAGGCAATTTCATCAGAATCTAAAATAGCAGTGTTGCAACACAATAACTAAGTTGAAATAACTCACTTCATCATTCTTACATTCCTCAAGCTCCTGTTGAAGTCCATCTAAAGATATATCATCACTGCAAAATCAATTTAACCAAAACATCTAAAATTAACATTCTTCATCGCATAAATAACTATTAACTAAAACAGATTGTAATTTGGAATTGCAATAGTAGAAGAGAGTATATTCACCCGTTTAGATCTTCTTCAATGGTTAAATCACCAACGAATGCTCCTAGATCAAATGCACTAGAAGGACTCTGCACAAAAACGAATATTCAATGAAATTCGAAATGCGAATTCAGCAATTTGTCGGTGATAGTAGCAATTTCAATGTAACAGAAAACGGTTATGGTATTGATATATGTACCATTGTGTTTGAGGCGACATCAGCCATCTTGTTGTGTAGAAATTGTTCAGCGTTTTCTTTGATTATGATCGATTTGAAAAGGTTAACATGTGATTTAAAGAAGAAAAAGTGTGAGGAAGATCAATGAAAGAGTGTTGCAGTGATCATCGCCATTGACGTGATGAGATTTGGGGGACACGTCGGAGATGAGATCTACCTGACTGGAAATGATCCCGACGGTGGTTGGGCTTGGGCCTCTTGGGTCTAGAGATGTATTAGAGTTTGAAAAGGAGAATTTCTTTTTCCACCCTGCTCATCTCTCTTGCACGCCTACAAATTGCAAATTTTACCCTCGTTCGAATTGTATAATTTGAATAATTTCTATGATATTTTGGATTATATAATCTAAACCCTTTAAAACTTATAAAACACCTGCAAACTTATCTCATCGAGGGCCTTCTGCTCATGTGGCCTAGGAGGATCTCCCGAAAGTTTGGGAAACACTTACATATGTGAAATCCTGAAATATCTTCTCTTGTATATGTATGTTGTCTCGATATTATGCAAAAAATTCGCTCACAGGTCCTCAATACATCCAAGAAAGTTAGTTTAGGCCACAGACGACGCCTCCTGTTAGGTTTTCACGGGCATAGAAAACTGAGATGGATACCTAACGATAGTCCAAACAAAATTATTCTTAGTTAAATGAACATCTTAAATTTTTGGTTGAAGGAAATGGAAAGAATTAATCCACCACTTATTTAAAAATTAAATCAGATTTCTATGTCCTCCAAGAATGATCTTCCATATAACAACAACTCAATTTCTCCATTACTTATGAACATAGATCTTTACAATTGCAAAATAATATCTAGTTTTCCCAAGAGTTTGGCATTTAAGAAAACACACATAAAAGTAAGAATACCCTTTTTCTTTTTTTTTTTGAGGGAAAGGTAAGAAGAATACCCTGTATAGTTGAAATTGCAACATAATTTTATAATTCATTTCACATCAACAACAAGTATCAATCGTCAAAATAATACAACGATCAAAACTCTAATTAGGATATATATAGTTGAACCTTTAAACATACTCAAAAAATATATATTTCATGCAACATCGTTCAAATTTTAGCAGAGTTATACTATAGGACTTAAATCAATCATTGTAAATCTTGACACTTACAACAGAAGATACACACACTTATAGACTACCATGGATAGGATATAACATAAGGATCAATTCTATCAAGTTTTGATGGGCACAAGGTTAGAAAAATGAAAATCACACGTATACTTACATCTTATAGCAATAGTACTCATATCAAATAGTCAAAAGACTTCAAAAAATTGGAAGCAAATAAAATTTGCTTAAAATTATTTTTAACTAGTTGAGGTTTCCCTCGAGTCGAAATAACAATAAAACTTGAAATGTAACCTTTTTCAATAAAAATAAAAATCAACCCAAAATAAAAGATGGATTTTGACATAGCATGGTTCTATGAAAGTGTTATTCCTCATTCATTAACGGTTGATAATAATCTGGAGGTATTTGTTTCGAAGAAAAAATACGATGTTCACAATCATATCAAATGAATCAAATTGCACCCCTCGAAGTAACAACCACGTTGTTACGTTGGTCAAACATCACAACATACACGTGCATCTAAACACTCATGAAACGAAGTGATCTAACCCCAGGCAGTCGTCCCATAATCCCTTTGGACTTCCACCTCACCTCTGAGCCACAAGTCTAGGGGGCCAGGGAATACCATGTATGAATGAGCATAAGTGCATAACCAATTTTGGATAGCTATCAGTGTGTTCCTATTCACAAGGACCTCATTTGAATTGGACATGCGCCCCGGCCTATCTCGAGCTCAGTTATGTAAATTGACTATCACATATGCACTGAGTCGTTCCTACTTAGATGGAGCTCACTGGAATCATACGGGTCTTTCCACCTATCTTGGATGCGGTTGTTTCAAAATGACTGAAATACCGCTGTAACTAACTGGACAAAATCATAAGAGAAAATACAATAACAACCAGGGATCTTGCCCCTATATATGAACATATAAGAACATGTTAACACCCATTAGTACTTGAATCCTGCCCTTCTCCCAACAAAAATCACTCGCTCCCAACTGAACGGACGAAAATGCCCCTGCATGAGTTAAGTCGCGCAACGTGACTTAAGTCACGATGAAAAACAACAACATCAATTTGGTTCTTTTCCTCCCCCCCTCTCCTTCCGATGAATCACCTGGCAATCATCAACCGTAAAACCCATGTAATTGTTATCATTTGAAGGAAAAGATGAATTGGAATAGTCATGTTGGACTTGTATATCAATGACAACAGATCGAAAGAATTCATATGCATCTTTAGAGGTATTTTTGTTTTTCTTTTAACAAAGAGGGGCAAACCCCAAACACGAAAGACAAAACCAAGGAAGCTAAAATCTCTAAAAACACAACAAAGCCTCTATCGATCAATCGATCAACATGGATGTGGAGGCAAACTGGATTTACACATGTTGTTGTTTTTCAACGTGACTTAACTCACGCATGGGTATTTTCGTCGGTTCAGTTGGGAGCGAGCAAAAACTGTTGGGAGAAGAGCAAAATTCTTAGTACTTCAAGAGGGAACATACAATTGGCCATGATAACCCAACTGTATGGGAGGAACACCAATTGTTCAGGAGGTGCACTTTATCCGTTCGTACAAAACCACTCATCAAACGAACATGGGTCATTTATTTGGTTTAATTTCTAATTATATTACAAGGGTCATAATGAGACTTATTCTTAATCAAAATATCATTTGTGTTACTAATAACCATCTACTATTAAGGACTAGAGTTTAGCATAATATATAATTTTCAACAATAGAAAAAAAAAAGAATTATTTTCAACCGATGGTCAATTAATTATCATATACTTAGGTGTTACAACCATCATTAGCCACTCAACATTTTTTCTTGATTGCCAACCTTGGTTGGGTATAGATAAGAATTTAGTCCATTTATCATGATATTAAATTCAGGTCAAGGATGATATTGTGAGAACGTACGCCCAATTACATGTTTAATGTTTCTTACTCTCTCTTCCTTTTTATCTATCATTTTTTATCAATAAAAAATAAAGAGTTGTACAAATATTTATTTTATCACAAATGTTCCACAAATATAATCTGTGTTTTGCCTAAAAAAATAAAAAATAAAATCTGTGTTTATTTTTTAATTATTACAAGATACAATGATATTTAGAAGGGGCGGTTCATGAATGAAATTGACCAAGAAGTGGAGTGAGGTAGTCAGCCCAAACCAAAATCAAAGTTTCATTTTATAGCGCCGAACGAGAGAACCTTCATTCGCGTTAATGGAAGCAGAGCGAGACATGGTGACACCAGGAGAAGTAATAGGCAAAACCCACGACGTTAAAGCCGGAAGAGGAACATACACAGCAACTCACAACAACACAGTTTACGCTTCCTTAACTGGTTTCCGTCACACCATACCTCCCGCTTCGGATTCTCCCGACCAGGTTCGGCAATAGCTTCGGACTCCCATTCCTAGGGTTTTGTTTTCTTGATTATGATTTCGTTGAAATTGTTACTGAGTTTGTTGTTGTTTGTGATGTTCAGAGACCCATTGTTGAAGTCACTGGTCATAAAGCTCATGGACCTGTTCCTGAACCTGGATCTGTTGTTATTGTTAGGGTTACTAAAGTGATGACTAAAATTGCTGAAGCTGATATTATGTGTGTTGGTCAGAAGTCTGTTCGTGAAAAATTTACTGGCGTCATTAGGTATGCTATAATTTTACCATCATTATTGCTCTGTAAAAAATAGCCGAGGCGAGGATAAATTAGTTGATAACAAATGAAATTATAACTGATAGCGAATTAGCTGGTAACTAATCAGGGGGTTAGGTAGCTCAACTGGTTTGAGCCAAGGGAAAAGGAGTTGGAGGTCCTGGGTTCAAACCCGGGCAAGGAGTAAAATATTAATGCAACAAACTAACTACCAACATTTGCCAATTACCATTAAAAAAAAGTTAGTTGATAACTGACGGGTTTATAACCGATAGCGAATGAAGTAGCCGGTGGCAGGTAGTTAAGTTTACAGTGGATAAGTTAGCTGAAGTGTTTGGTAAAATAAAATTAGCGGTGAAATTATATAATAAGTCGCCAGTGGTAGCTTTTAATTTTGTGTTCCGTACAATACATAGAAGATTAACTTGGCCCCTGCGCAAGGCTGATACACAAAAAAATTTGTTTTGTAAAAATTGTTCTAGACAATGATGTCTCTGGTTATCAGAAAGTTTAAAAGGTCTTGCTAACCAGTGCCCTCAGGGCAATGGTTAAGGAATCTACAAATAGAAATTTTATCTTGGAAATATAAGATGTTACTTTTGATCAAGTAATTATTACACAACTTTTTTATAAAAACTTGTTTTGGATGCTTAACCAATGCCCTTGGGGCACCGGTTAGCATTCTCCAAGTTTAAATTCAAGTGACTTCAATGAAGTAACTGTTGCATGTAAACCTGTTAGCTTTTATGTTCTAATTTTACGATTTTATGATTTACTATGCATGGCGTATCATTACAATTCACCCACCATTAGCCTGCATTTGATTAGCATTGGTAAAGTTCACTTAAAGTGGCTGGCAAAGTGGTGGTACCTGGTTTTGAGTGGCTCTGTCTCTGCATTACATCAAACAAAGGTGCATATAATGCTTCACTGCGTTCTCAATTTGCAAACCACCTATGTAAAGAACAATAAAGAGAAAAAAATTCTGATACGTTAATCTCTATGGACGCACACAGAGTTGCTATTCTTTCATAGATAATCTCTAGATTTGAAGTTATCATTTGTTGTTTTAGAGGGACTTTAGCAATTACATTGAAAAAAAGGGAAGAAAAGGGTTGTAGGAATGCAGTCAGTTAAATCTTGTCTGTTTAGTTAGACACTTGAGCTCACTTTCCTATAACTGTGCATGACTATCTTTATATCACAAATTTCATGTGTTTGTCATTTGGAATTATAATAATTATTCCTGTTTTCTGTTTTAAAATATTAGAGTATTCATTATTCTTATTTTGGCAGGCAGCAAGATGTTAGGGCAACTGAGATTGATAAAGTAGACATGCACTTGTCTTTTCGTCCTGGTGACATTGTTAAAGCTCTTGTGGTACTATTACTGCTTTTAAGAGTTTAATAAGTTCATTTCAAAACCCAATTGCCCTCAAGTCAATTGGTCGCTACTTGAGTAACACTTTAACTTAACTCAATTTTTATCAGCTTTCCCTTGGAAATGCACGGGCTTACTTTCTGACAACTGCAAAGAATGAGCTTGGTGTTGTTTCAGCAGAAAGCACTGCTGGTGAGATTGTGTTCATATTGTGGGAATTTCACCCTCGTATATAATATATTTTTCATTTTGTTGCCAGTTCCCTCTAGATTTTTTACTGCTTGTTTATATGAACTTCTGCATTCTCTTGTCTTGTTGGTACTTGGTTGTGAGGAAGCAATGTTGTTAAATATTGCATAGCGGAATTTGAACGAATCAATATTGTTTCGCAATACGCTATTTAGTGCTGGTACAAAATATTGTCAAATAGTGGCGTAGCACTGTTGCATAGAGGAGTTTGAGCAAACCACTACCCCCCCCCCCCAAAAAAAAAAAAAAAAAA
>Ga0228711_1004507_pt1 | contig 21401 bp, 11 predicted proteins | sample MedpolnodulmetaG_2_FD_177996 | JGI IMG/M metagenome (GOLD analysis project Ga0228711, IMG submission 177996) | Root nodule microbial communities from Medicago polymorpha collected in Santa Monica, California, United States - brown nodules | ecosystem: Host-associated > Plants > Roots > Nodule... | reverse complement strand
TATATATATATATATATATATATATATATATATATAAGGTTTTGCTAGAAGATATATATTTCAAGAATTAGCTTTGTTCATACATCTACACCACCAAACTCATGTTTGTTTCATATTCATGTTTCCTAGACAATAAAAAATAATAATTTTGTGCTATCTAGATAGCTTATGCTTTTTATACTATAATAATGCAATATCAAATAAAATAAGAAAAACATAGTAAAAAATATATGCTTCTACAAGGACAATAACAATAATTTTCAGATACAAAAATTATACTTGATTAGCCAAGAAATTTAATTTGTATAGCAAACTAACTTCAGAGTATGCAAAACTTTCCAACAGTACTGTTCCAACTCTTCAAATAAAATAGTAAACCATAAATCTAATTCACCACATGTGTTAAATGTTATGTTCTTTTCATAACAGGAATCCAAAAGACAGAATCAGTATTGCGTGTAATGCATTACCGTAACCGAAAGATAGAAGAATTAGTAGTGTGTCATACCTGGAGAGGCTTCTTTTCTCCTTAATATTTGGTGTGATGCAAACAAAGATTGAGGTTCATCATACGTCCCTAGGATATCACTGACAAGGATTGGAGGTCTGCGACCCACATATAAACGTTAGTTTGTAAACGAAACCTTACAGTAGTCCCTAAAATACAATTGGAAAAACGTAATAAAATAAAAAAAGGGACCAGGAGAGTTAAAAGAGTAGTTTTTACATAGATGTATCTGGACATCTCTCCAGAATCAAATGGCGATCTTCTCCTTCACCAACAGATTCATGTGCAAACCTGCCACCAGTTATGTCAAATATCAAATAAAGGAAAAGTATATGCAGATTTAAAATGAAACCAAAAAAATATTTGAAATGGGCTTGCAAACAATATAATTTATAAAGAAAAATACCCAAATATCTCTGCAAGGCGATGTAAGAGAAGACGGTTGTAAGAGTTCATTGGCTCCAATTCCAAGATCCCATCTGAACTATAGTTCAATAAAAACAGATATTAAGAAACACCGTGTATGGTACCCTACAAAGCATCAACACTCCTAGGTTTATCCGTGTCTGGTGTTTGTTTCAAAATTCATAGATGGTACCAAGGAAAATTAAACAACTATTTAACACAGCAAGCATAAATAAAATTGCCACAAATGGCAGCTACAAAATTATATGCTACAAATGACCAAACAAACTTAGAGCCACTCTCAAAAGCTCCTCCTTTACACTTGAGACAATCTATACAACAAGTGAAAATGTGAAGAGCCGTATTTTAAGGTTTTAAAATCGATAAGCAGGCTGTTATATTAAAATTTTGATCATAGTTTTTGATGTGTATATAAATAAACCATTTTGTTTACTTACAAGATTAATCAACTGTATCTAAAATATCATCGCATTGAATTTAAAACCATATTAAATTTCAGTGTTATATTTTATAATATTTAATAATTAATAATTTTCAGTACATTGCTATGCATATATAAATAAACCTTTTTGCTTACTTGCAAGATTTATACAACTAAATTACAAAAATCGTTGCATTGAATTAAAAACCATATTAGATTGCAATATTATATTTTAAAATTTTCAGTACATTAAACTACTTTCTTTCATGGGCCATAGGTACACATACAGCACACGAGAATTCATAAGTGCAGTTGATTACAGAGAAAAACTCAGAAAAACATTGTTTGAAGCCATCTCTTCCATGTCCTTTGAAACCTAAAAGATAAAAATACAAAGATTGAAAGAGAGACTAAACAGAGCGAAAAAAATATCGGAAGGATCCATTGAGAGCTCAAATTTGTCCATAACAAAGTTAGAGACAATTACAACATTAATAGTTTGCTCAAGGTTATCAATTCGTGAATCGGAAGACCATTTTTTTTGAAGCGTGAATCCAATCTTATTATGAACATAAGATACATTTCCAATAAAAATGTCATATACCAAAATTATATGGTGACATATCATACCTAAACCTCAAAATAATTCAAGTTTCAAGTCATATACCAAATGACAAATGAAAAGTGGTTGGTACAAAGTTAACAAAAAAGAGTTAGGTAAATGGCTACAAAAAGTTCAGGTAGGGAAACATTAGAATGAATCGAGATTCATCAAGGGATTTAAGATTGGAATCATATCCAAACAGATAGATACTAAATATTCAAATTGATTGGGTTTAATTTAGTACCGAATCAAGATATGACTCACATGCATTTCAATATACTGATAATCATCATTTCATTAACTAAACCTTTAACTTCCATAACACATAGTGATGGCTTGAATTAATAATCAAGCCGGCTAAACAATAAACACCACTCAAAACGCATCTCATATAGGTTACCTTGTATCGTCGGCCTCAAGAAAGTTAACTAAGAGTTCTTCCATTGTAAGAACTAGATGTTTGCAAGGAAGATTGTCCTTCACAAGAAAAGCCAACTCCTCAACCTGAAATATATATACATTAGTAAGAACTAGATACTTGCAAGGAGACATGCACCATGTCCATCACCAGTAAACTATCTTTACACTGAAGTCCAGTGAAAATTCAGAATTTTGCAATTATTTTTAGATTGCGGCTACAAATTGGACTTACGTAGCAATATCACGATTTCTCATTGGATGTCGGTGTAAAATAGTTTATAACACCGACCATGGTTAAACTCTCAGTATCATATGGCCATTCTAAAAAGATGCTCCACAGAGCCATATCAGTTCAAATAACTTAAAAGGTAAAGCAAAATCATAATCAACATGATATCAAATTAACACAAAACATAGAATTTCAACACAGAAGCATTTACCCTCAATTGACATGAAATAAAGGAACCAACTTGATGCTGAAACTTAAATTAGGGTTCTAAAGTTTGTAACTTTACAGTAAATAATGCAATTGGGTAGCATTAAAAGAGCATAATACACAGAAACAGAGAAGCAAAACTGAAATTCGTGAGAGCAAATTGATAGAAAGGAAGAGAATTATGAAAACATACCATAGCAAATTGGGTCATGCTCATATTGAAGAAGAATTGAACAAAGTGAAAGGATTTAGGGTTTTTTTTTTTGAAGAAAGGGATTTAGGGTTCTAAGTTTTCAATTGCAAAATTTCAAACATTTAATTTAATTTACAACTTCATATTTGCTGAGTTGATGATGAGTCACCCACCAACTTTATCTTTTATGTTTTTGTCAAAACAAAAAACTTTATCTTTTATTTTATTTATTTGCTTATGTAAAAAAAATGGTATTTTATTTATTTAAAGGAACAAAAACATAATAATTGTCTTTTTTTCCTCTAAAAAAAATTGTCTTTTTTTTCTCACCTTCCAAAACTTTATCTACCCTTTAAACATATAAATATATAGAAGTAACTAATTTTTATAATTAAAGATTTAAATAATATTTTAATATTAAAAAAATAATAAAACTCGAATTATAATAGCTTTTTAATTTATTGGTTAGATTTTCCCTCTTGTTCTCACCTTCCAAAACTTTATCTACCCTTTAAACATATAAACATATAGAAGTAGCTAATTTTTATAATTAAAGATTTAAATAATATTTTAATATTAAAAAAATAATAAAACTGGAATTATAATAGCTTTTTAATTTAATAGTTAGATTTTCACTCTTGAGATGAATATGCAGGGAATCTGAACTTTGAACCTTAACCCCTACTTATTTTAACGCCCTAAGAACCGAGTTATCTACATGGAGACAATAGTTTAAATGAAGGGTATACTTGAAAGAAAATTACTACACTAAAATCAAGTATCCCCTTCTTTGTCTATCCGCATTTTCTATTTGTATTATATCAATTTTGATTTAAGTTGTTTATTTTAATTTTATAATATTTACACTCAAGAAAAATATTAGTTTAAAAAAGTGAATAAAATTTGTAAAAAAATATATATTTATAGCAAACAAACCAAAATTAATAGATTTAGGAGTAAAATTATTTGAGGATAATTTAAGCATGTTGAAAATAGGCTACACAAAAACAATTATAAAGAAAGATATGTCAATTTTGTTATATTAAGTGGTAGAATATTTTTGACAAATAACTATAAAAAAAAAATTATAGTGTTCAATATTGTTTCTATTGCCGCTATAAAAAAAATATATTGTTTCTATTGTAACGAGATTGTTCTTGTTTTAATGAGATCCAACTATTTTTTAATTAATAATTTTTAAAAAAGGATAAAATAGTTTATATAAAGGGTAAAAATGAAAAAAATGACCCTTTAAAACGATGTATCTCCTCTATATATAGTTATAGATACATGTATTGGTTAAACATCCAAAACAAGTAAGTTTTCATGAAAAGATTGTGTAATCATTACTTAGTCAAAAGTAACATGTTATATTTCCAAGACAAAAAATTTATTTGTAAATTCTTTATCCATCGCCCTGATGACACTGGTTAGCAAGACCTTTTATCTTAATAAACATTCAGTTCTTGTGACAAGATTAGGCGACATATTTATTCTTTTGTGAAGAAAAAAAAAGACATTTGTCCTTGAGAAATTCTAAGCATCACAGCAGTTTTTTTGGACGAAAAAAAATTAATGTTTTTTTTTACACAAATTAATTTTAAAGGGTCCATCCGGCTCCCCTAAAGTGAGCACTTTTAAATGAATAACAACGTTTGTTTCAGAATTCAGCCTTCACGTTAATCCTTATTTTGGTTGTAGTTTAGGAGTATTTAAACCTTTGAAAGCGTTCTAAAGTATCCCATGAACTCGGGTTAACAATCTTCTAAAAGGAAAAGTCGACCAAGTTGATCACTCAAATAGTAACAACATTAAACTGTTGATTTACCCGAGATTTTCTTCTAAACAAAAATGACGTTAAAAAGAAATTTCAAATCAATTACGCTAATAGAAAGCACAAAGTAATTTGATATACTAGATGGGTTCCTGTATTTAAACATGATTACCACCCACCGCAAGAAAAAAGAAACCTAAAAACTCAACATTTCCTCGTTTCTTTTGTGCCCTGGCAAGTGGCAATTTGGTTTACACCCCGGATGGTGTCCGGATTATCCGCTGAGCACCTAATTTTGGAGCAGCAGGTTTGGCTCCCCGACATCTGCCAGCTGATAAGGGTTTGGCCCTTGTAGTGGGTGCAGGAGCTGCACTGGCAGCCCGGGCAGCAGCAGCATCATCAGCTACAGTTGATTTCAAATTTAAAGGTTTTGATGTTTTTGGAGCAGGAGCTGCGCTAGCACCGCACAAATCATCATCTTCATCCTTGCACAACTTCGGTTTAGTTTTGGGTTGCAAACTTGTACCTACAAATAAAAATTCAAAAACTTCAATTGATGCATGTGCACATACAGATGATTAACCAGGTACATGAATTAAGTTATGGGGATGAATATTCCTTTTGCATTTGATGGAAATGTCGAATTCTCAAGTACGGATCAGGTGATATATAAAATGGAAGCAGCATCTCTAAAACATTACTATTTTTCAATAATGATTATCAAATTAGTAACCGTCCTTGCATAAAGCAAAAATTCAAAGTTGATTTCATAGGGAAAGATGACTAAACGTGCTGATTCACTCAACGGCAAAGCCTATCCAATAATTAAGTGAAAACATGAACTAGGAAGTAGGAATTGTTACACTCACGCCATCCACTTTCCGAAGATATATTCGTGGGTATAAACATATGCAACTTCCAATGTATGACATTGAAAATTATTAACAGTACTAGCAGACATGGAAATGTGGAAATATTACTACCAAAATAACAGTTGAATAATTAATACCGTTTGTCTGTGAAACAGGTTGAGAAACTGGCCGCCTTTGAGCTGCTTTAATGTTAGTAAGAGCTGGAGTTGGCTTTGTCTCTTCGAGTGGTTCTAGATCTTCCCACCCACCCTTGTCGTTTTCAAGCTCCTCGTCAATTCCATTCTCTAGTTCCCCCCAGTCATCCGTCGATGTAGAAGCGTGGTGCTCACTGAAATCTGGTGTGGAATTTACACAAATAGGTGCTGTTGAAGGAGTATCTACAACTAGAAAACCCAAAAAAGAGACAATATAAACAGTTTAGTAAAAAATGTACCCATATAAGGAAACTGCCTGAATCTGCAGAACAAATTATGCCATCATTAACAGATCAGATGAAGGAGTAGAGTTAACATCTTTGCCTCAAGGGTGGTGGGTAAGGAGATCAGGGATGAGATCTTCAGTTGTCATTTCCCTCAGTTTCTCAGTTTTCTTCCCCTTTTCTTCATTTAATAATTAACATAAAACCATGCCCAGATATAGCAAGTTTGATTTTTGGGAAGAGAGTTACCATTCTAAATGATTCTGTGTTTACTTCACTAATTGTACACCAGGGAGGTAGCATTATTCAAGTGAAATAAGTCCACATTACTGAACTTGGTAAGAAAATATTAGTAGTGTCTGAAGTTATATGGATGATCAGGTGGTTGAAGTCATGCTGCACTTTTTATGACTTATGAATTTAGTTATGAAAATAAACACGAAACAAGATTTTGATGCAAAGAAGGCCAAAAAGAGGTGTATATCTCATCAGATATTCAGAGGATGATGCAATTAGCAAAAAATAATTTATATAAGAGAGTGATGATTAAGAATACCTGAGCTGGCATTAGAAGATGTTGGTGTAAGGGTACTAGAACTCACAGAAGCAACTGGAGCATGATCAGAAGGTTTGCCCTTCAGGGTAAAGGAACTCATAGCCCATCTACACAGTGACAAGAGTTAAGTCAGAACCAAAGGATTAAATGTGGAGAAAATGCTCAGCAGCACAGATGCAGATAAAGAGGACTGAAGCCCCACTAGAAAATCAGGCACCCTAAGGTGATGCAGACCTCCTTAAGACTATATAGACAACACAACTACAGCTGCTGCCTTTATATTAAACCTGATTAATTACCTTTCCTAGAGTGGGCATGCATCAAAAAGTATCATTTGACTAATTTATATTGTATATATAGTAATTTTCAATCAACTCCAAAATTCTATACAATCTCAAACCAACCTACCCAAGTAAACTTGCATTTGCTGGAATTGATGAGCTTCCCATGCCTGCACCCTCAGTAGCCTCTAGATTTGTCTATAAGAGAGACAGATAAGAGCATGAGCATGAGGAGCACAAATAACCAATAGAGGGGAAAGGACAAATTGTCACCAATAAGCTTAGAGCTGAAGATCATCACTATTTTGTTATGTTTATATAATGCGATTCAGATATGGGGTAGAACCCACAAAAACATGTGGAATAATTGTGCTTTCATCACACAAGAAATCTCCTAATAAAATGGCTTTTTTCTCAACTACAAAAAAATAAAAAATGGCATAGATGGTAAAATTGTGTGATTGGAGATCACGTGTGAAGGATAAATAGGAACTAGCGGGTATTCCCTCCCATATATGCGCCAGTGCGTTAAAATTTTGATAATATTTGACAATATAAAAAGGTAGTAAAAGAAAATATTTTAAGAAATGACATGTTTAAAATTATTAGGTAGATATGAACAACAAATTTAGGTGAAATATAAAAAATATTGATTAAAAGAGGAACATGTTTAAAATTGTAAACAAGACGTTGATTCAAAAGAATGAATTTTGAAATTTAAAGGGGAAATTAAGAATGACATGTGTCATTCTTTAATGGAGAGTAGACTAAGGATTAAGTCACTCTCAAGAAAATATATTCTAATTTAATATATAAAGTCTTAATGCATGAAATCAGAAGTTGGGTTTAAAAAAGTAATTTCTGAAATTACATCTGATTTCTTCTCAAATATATACACACAACTTCAAGAACCATAGTATGAATCTAGTAACAGGCAAAAAGAACCTCATCGTATACCTTTTCATAATGTTGCTTTGTCATCTGTAAAAATTGATCAATAGCTTGAAATGCCTTAGATCGAACATCACTGTTTGAATCATGACAAGAATAACATAATCACCGAATTGAAAATGTTGAAAATGGGAAATACGCAAAGGTACAATGAAGAGAATGATCTACAAATAGGAAAGGGCGATATCATAAATAATAAATCACCTGTCAGGATCAATTGTGAGTACAACAACTTTAGGAAGAATCCTAGTGGTAATTTCAGTGATGTCATAGTTGGAAGTGGTGGCACATAAAGCCATAATGCCTGACAATCAAGATACAAAATGATGAGAGGAAATGTTGTTTGAAGAATTTATCAAACTGCATAACTGAAGAAAAATAGTATAAATAGATATGTATGAATCTAATACCTGCTCCTCTAGCAGGTGGAAAGGTATCATGTAAAGCACGAACTGCAAATGCATTAATCAACACTTTTTTTCTTGACTGCAAAAATAGTCCTAAAGAGTTAATTCACCGATGAATATATGCTACTATCATGAAATTAAATATAGCAAACTATTTGAACTTGCAGGTATCATTTCAGCATACCCCTTCATTTAAGTAGCTTGCAATATTTCCTAGCAAGATAGTAGTGTTTGTTCTAATAGCTGGCTCTTCATCAAGCTACAAAACAAAGTGTCAATCTTGTAAGTTCTAGAAAAGAAAAAAGTAAGAAACAAACTACGATATGTTTTTATGCATGACCCTCACCCCCCAAAAATAAACATTAATAAGACTACTCCATTTCAATAAAAAATTCAAAATTGACAAACAAATTATCGGCAAATTTTAAGAGTCATAAGTGTTCACGAGAGCTAAATGAAAGTCTTGTATGTTATTCTTCACTTAGTCAGCATAAGTAATTAGCCTTTACTCCCAACACATTTATCATTAAAGAGTTGAAGCAGTACCTGTAACGTTGATAGATGCCTTAATAATGACACAGACAAGGTCCTTTGAGACATCTGTAATCATGAGACAAACAATAGTATAAATAAAGAAATTAATTTCATGCTAAAGATTCATCAAATAGAAGAGAGAATTTAGGAGGGCTAAACAGGAAATGAACAGTAAAGATAAAAGACTTGAACTTTCAAGAACATTTCCTTTTTAATGGGGTTCACTAACAAATATTTTGAGGGATTCGGCAGTTTTGTCCCATTGGTTTTTTTTCTCTTGGTTGGTGCTTTTCTGTTTTTTCTTTTGTTTAAAATTTGAAAAACTAACACCAATAGGCTATAGGTCTAAGTGACAATGAGTTTGGTTAAATAAGGTATCAAGTTCGAGTCGTGTGAATGAAAATAGATGTTTGGAGAACTTTTCCCCTTTAAGTGGATCCATCCACTGGACTTGGATTAGCTTTAGGTCTAAAGTGATTTCAAAATTTGAAGGGACTCAAACCAAAAATGATATACAAATTGAAAAGACAGATAGTTTTAAGAGCAATGATAGCTCTATAATTCTAATTCCCAAGCTCTGACACAACCCAGACCTCTACTTAACTAGATAAGATAGTAGCTTACTAAACATGAACAATGATCAAAGCACTGTCCTTTACCTCTCGCTTCCCATTGACACCACTGCGATCCCAAGATCATGCATCTAACCACATCTTGGCATCAAATCTGAACATAAACATCACTGATTTTAATTCATTTAGTTCTGCCTTAAATTGACATAATTAAAAATGAGGTCTATATTATATTTTCCATCAAAGCTTAAATAGAACAGGTATCACTTCTTAATAAACTTCACAATCACCAGGGCATACATACTAATGCGTTAGAAGTTGGAATTGGGTTCATATTCTAGAACAGAGAGAAGACAACACTAAGCTTCTTGAGTTATATGATTTCTGAATTGTTGAATTGTTACAATGAGTTGCGATTTCAATATAGAAGCTATTCTGATTGTAACTAACTTTGAGAGTTAGTCACAGTGCTAGTACTATCCTATGACAAGACTAGGATAATTATTGCGTAACTGTAACTAACACTTGTTAGTTACAGTTGCTTCCACTGTGTTTTGACTTTTGACTAGTCTCTGTTAGATACTTTTAATATAATGTACACTAGAAAATCAGTAACTAGCAATATAACTGATAACAAATTTGTGTCCAAATTTCTCATTAGACTAGTAACGTCTCTCCTTTTTCAAATAGAATCAATGCAAAGATAATCAGTATCACATGAATATAAATAGACATACCTTCGGAGCCAGAACTAACATGGACTTAAGAGTAAGTTCCCTCAGAAAAGCAGATGCATCAGAGAAACCAGTAGCAACATGGTAAACCTGATAGTAAGTGTCAACATTATTGCAAAATACAACGTAAAACATGAATCTCGGTATATTTTACAGCAAGAAAAAAAAGTAGGGAAGTAAGGAAATTTAGACATCTTATCCTGACTACATACCTGTTCATCAACAGCTTGAGCTGATAATGACTCTCCATATTGATCAATATGTTGGAGAAGGCTGACACGGACAGCTCGATCATTGGAGGCAAAGAGTTTAATTATTGTTGAAAGAACCTATACATTATATATTGAAATTGAAATCCAATACATGAGATGAGTCCATAATAGAGAGACATTTACGCTGGTATTGGAACTATTTACCTTGACACGGAACTCCTCAGCTGAAAGCCAGGAACCAATTTTTAACAATGCAGTCAAAGTGGGGGCAGCAGCTGAACCAAATTCAAGGGAAGAAGCTAATAAAGGAAGTAACTGTGAAAACCAAAAAATACCAACAAAATCAATTGGGATAAAAAGTTGATAAAATCAAAGGTTAAGAATTAGAACTTCCAGAGAGACATACCTTCTTTAACACAATCTGACGAGGAAGCTGCTCTGCTAAATTTGGAAGCTTGCGGAAGAAGGTGTCCTTCTCAACACTATCTTTCAAACTGAGAATTTCCATGAAATGTATAGTGTCTACCAACTTATTTTGAAAATACTCTGCACATCAATTACCAACAAACTCAAACTAAACACAGGAAGAATTGCAGAAAATTATATCTTGACCACAAAATGGGTACTCTCAAAAGTTCAAAACAAGAAAAGCAACTGAGTTACAACTGGTTATGATTGTTCAGGTGGTTTTTATTTTTGCTCGTTTGCAACTGGTTATGAAGCAGAAGATTTCCCTCCAAAATGAGGAAAAGCCAAAATCAATTTACATTAGAATATGCTCACACAACCAGATCACTCTTATATATAAGCAATAACCCTAGATACACATATAATAATTTCTCTCTCCACTTGGTGATCAATGCTATCAAATTACCCTAGTGTACAAATGCAATCTCATCATGAAATTAGAGTTATAGACATATACTAGCACATTTCAGAATTAACTACATTCTGATCAACTAAGTCCTAACTTGTCTTGAATAAAATAAGTAAAACACAAAATTTCTTTTCACACTATGCTAAAAAGCCATCTCAGAAACCCTTTAATCTAAAATCAATATCCAATACCGTACTGTCAAAAGACACCCAATTACCAAATATTATCATGAAACTCTCGGCTACTGTCCATGACAATCCTAAAGCCTAATAACAAGAACTCCAATACCAAGATATAACAAGTCAAAATTTTAAGTAGCCTTATACATGAATATAGTTGATCCTATATAGCTTATTAGCTAACCACAAAACACATGAATCTTTCAAACAAAAGAGCAAAGCTACAACAATGCTAAGCTAAAGAAAGTTTCAACAATTGATGATTATAATATATCAAGAAGCCCTCACCACTGTTCTCTATAAGCTTTGATGTATTTAATCTATGAGAAGGCATGGACTTCAGTAGCCACTGGTAATCTGGAAGCAGAGACTGTGAGACAAAGAAAAAAAGACATACAGAGATTAAGAATGAATACTTCATTAGAATAAGAATAAAAGTAAACGACGATAAATAAATAAATAAATAAAACAAAAGTTGATTCCTGAGAAGTCTGACCTTGGGAATGGAGGCAGTGTTGCCTAACTCCTCTATTTTGCTCAACTTCAAACCAGAGAATAGCTCATAGATTAGACAGCCTATGAAATTAGAATTTTAATGATTTAGAGGGGTCTACTTGGAAAAAAGTGAAAAGACAGGAATAAAAGTATTCTGTGAATCTACAAATCATAATAACTAGGAAATATGAAACAAATCCAAAAAGATGCTCTAAGATAAGAAAATAAACTAAGATAAACTAAGATACTTTAAGATAAGATCGAAATATTATAAGATATTTTCATATCCTCTAACAATGATGAATGTTTCACATGAAATCGCACATATATTCAATCAGGAAGATAAATATGTTATATACTTGTAGAAGAACTTTACATGAAAACATATCAATATGTACCACACATGAATTATATTTAAATAATTTATAATAAACAAACAAATAAAATCAATGCTAGCTCTTGATGAAAGAGCAAGAAGAAACGTACGTACCCAATCCCTAAGATTAAGTGAGCTTGGGAGTTCACTAATTGCACCAAAACAAGTATAAGGACTTGCTCTCACAAAAGTTTTAGTTGTTAGGGTGTAGGTCAATTAGATGATGGTTCATTATTGATTTTTACTTTTTCTAAGTCTATATCACTGAAATAAGTCCAACAAAAAAAAGATGGTCTAAAGTGTAGTAGAACATGTGCGGGTGCGCCCTACCTCTGCTGAAATTCAATTTTAACTGGCAGAATTTGGGGAGAGGGGTAACCTTGGCGCAACTAGTAAAGTTGTTGTCATGTGACTGGAAAAGTCACGGGTTCAAGTCCTGGAAACAGCCTTTTGTGTAAAAAACATGGTAAGGCTGCGTACAATACACCAAAATGGTGGGACCCCTTCCCAGACCCTGCGTATGCGGGAGCTTTAGTGCACCGGGTTGCCCTTTTAACTAGCAGAATTTGGGGAAAGGGGAGAGAATCAAATTCATGACTACTTTTCCATATAAGCTTTGATAACATGTTGAGACTTGAGAGTCAATTGTCCCAAAAGCTTAATATGTTACGTGAAACCAAGTATAAATTCATAAGTTCCTCTTCGTGGAAGCAGCCCGTTCACAAGTTCCATAATAGTCATGGCCATACAACACAACAATATTGACTGGGCTAGTCAAAAAGAGGACGTAAAATGTCACCTTCAGCAAACAAGCCAAAATGCAACAGTACAACAAGTTTACTTACATTCATCCCTCCTGATATTCCAAATTGCCGTCATAAAAGGGAAATCTGGTGTTGTAATGCTTACACAATGGAGAACCCCCAAAAGGGTAAAAGTAAAATCCACTACTGAATATGGATCTATTTGCATTAGCAAAAAGACTGATTCAACAACCTAAATCTAGGACCTACTACTCACAAGGGAACAACTCCAGCAGTTGTGCCAAGTCTTCATTGCAAATTTCCATCATAATGCATTATAAATTTATAATAGAAAGAAAAATAAAAAACATACCCATGCCCCAAGAATCAATGGCTCATGGAGGAGACTTCTTAATAACAGCCCAGTCAGATTTTGCCAGCTCCATTGCTTGGTACTGTGTTGCAACAAGCCATGCATATCGCTGAATGGAAAACATTAAAGAATGGAAGGAATATATATTAGGTTTCACTGCATGATATCCTTTCACTAAAAAAAATTATAATGAAAATAAAAATCCAGATCAAAGCCAAGCATAAACTTCCATTTAAGGGAGCATCATCAATAATATTAGTTAATTTTGCCGTGAATGTTATAAATTATTATTATTTTAACATTACTTATAAAGATAGATGCTCACATGCTAAAAACACCAATGAAGTGAAACAACACATGAGTGACACTAGACAAAATCAAACTTATTTCTGCAAAAGAGACAAACTTAAAAGGCCATGGCTTTCTAAAATCATGACAATAAACTTTCACCTTATGTGGAGAGTGGTTATTTGACTACAATGAGTTTCTAATATCTTAAAATCTAGATAAAGGGGAAGAGAAAAAAAAGTGAAATACTGAAGCTAACAAGAAAACAAGGTATTTCAATCTAAAAATAATTACCAACATTTGCGTAGAGGATGGCTCATTACTCCCATCAAACTCTGATAAAACATCAAAAGCATGGAGTTTCCAGTCTAAAGTCTGTGTGACAACAACACTGGCCAATCAAACATTACCATGAATCTGCAACAAACAAAGTGTGTCAAGAAAAACTGATACAAAAAAAACAACTAACAAGAAGAAAACCCAGCCTTAGCTCATGAATACTCACAAGTTTACAGTCATTATTAAGAAGCTCACGGCTTTCGCTATCTGATGCAGTCCCCAAGCATAATATTCATCCCTACAACCCCACAAAGTGAATAAAATAAGCAACTGATACTTGACAATGAAATCAAAACTTATGCCCTCATTCTCTGTAATCTAGATATAACATTGCTCACAACCATTGTCTTGGGCTTTGTCTGGATAAACAGTTTAATTAAATGCTCATAGGATAAAATAAGCAACCGATACTTGACAGTGAAAATCAAAACTTATGCCCTCATGCTCTGTAACCTACATATAACATTGCTCACACTCACAAATACTGTCTTAGGCCTTGTCTGCATAAACAGTTTAATTAAACAGTCATAACAAAAGCCCTTATTATATAAACTCTTATATATAAGCTATTTCTATAATAAAAAATAAAATAAAGTCAAACGGTTTCGATATAAGCGCTAAGCTTTTTTTTCATGAGCTATCATGGAGAGCTTGTCGAAATAAGCTCAAAACAGCTTATGAAAATGTCATAAGTAAGCTCAGAACAGCTTATGAACATGTCATAAGTTGTTCCATAAGCTCTCCCAAAGAGTCTCACAAGGGTTTAATTCAATCGATAAACTCAAATAAGTCAATCAAAACATGCCCTTAATTTCATAGGAAACAAAATATCGCCATTTCACTAATTAAACCACTAACAAAACACACTTTATTAACAATCAAAATATAAAAATAGAAACATATAATTATTCTATTAATATTCAATACCTTTGTGCACCTTCAAGACCTAACTCCTTAATCTTATCAGACAATGGGATTACAGGTTCAGTCACTAAATAAATCGTGACATTCGAAGAACCACCATCAAAAGTTTCAATCTCGGTACTATGAAGAAATGACAAAATATTCGGATGCCTAACCTGAAAGGAAGGGGGGGAAAACAGTTAAAAACTGAACTGAACCTATAAAGCATTGATACAGACACTTGACACGTTGATAATAATTTATGAAAATGACAAAATTGAATGTAACTATGTGTCACTGGAACCGACACTAGACCCGACACTAGACACCGTTTAGAAGTGTGGGTGCTACATAGAACTGAATTCACTATCAAAAATTGCAAAAATTAGATTAGGTAAACGAAAATTACAGTTCGAAGACGCTTGACACCGTTACGACCCGCGGCTAAATGTCCATCAGCATTGCTTCCAGCTAATGAAAAAATTGAAACCGGTGAACCATCATCCTGAAATTAACGTCAAATTAGTGTTGAAATTGAGATTAACACGATAATTATTGATAATTGATTGTTGTTACCTTGGAGGTGCCGCGATGATGAAGCCAAGAGCCCGTACGGCTCGCCGATCGTGTATGGGAGATCGTTGAGGCCAGTTACGGATGCACCTACAAAATCTTTGAAGAATTTGAACATTTTCTTTTTGATCGGTGAAGAAAACTGTGATGTGATTAGTTTAGTAAACAGCGAAGGAAGTTCTAGAAATAATTTCTTTGTTGTTTCTCTTTTTGTTGTTTGAACTTTGAAGAGGGAAACGTGGATGTGATTTGTTTGTTTTGAATCAAAAAATTTGTAATAAGAGGGATTTAATTTGTACAAAATATACTACAAATTATGGGAGTGTTGGATTGTCCAACAAGCCAAGCAGTTTAGTTTTTTGATATCAACTCGACATGGTCATTCATCACGTTAATAGTTGAACCATTGAGTTAATAGTTAAACTGTATGACTAAACCAGATTAAACCGAATAACGTAGTTAGAATATTCGGTTTTAAGATTAAATTTTTATAGATATTTAATTAAGTTAAATTGGATTGAACGGATAACTCGGCCACCAGAAGAACTAACATGTAATATGTATATTTTTTTTTAGGAACATGTAATATGTGTATTTTTCCAATAAAAAATGTAATATGTATATTAGTATTTATATAGCTATATATTCTTTTTTAAAGAGTATAGCTATATTTTATTGACAGGAAATAGATTTTGTTTCGCATGTCTATTAGTATTTAATATAATATGTAAAGTTTTTATAAAATAAATTATTTGTATATTATTTTTTTAGGGGAGAGATGATTTGTTCTTTTGAAAAGAAAAAAATGAAGATGTAACATACATATATTTCACTTATTGACAACACAAACAAGTAAATGTTGCGGTGGTTAAGTTTTCGGTGATACACTTTGATGTGAATAGTTTGATTCTACAACCATCAATTTTTTCAAATTCTGAACTTTTTTAAGTCAAATTAAATTTTTTCAAATTCTGAACTTTTTTAAGTCAAATTAAATTTTTTAAGTTTTCGGTGATACACTTTGATCTACATATTTTTTTGGGTCATGCTAACTGTTGCCCTCAGGGCAACGGTTAAGGAATCTAAAAATGGAAAGTTTTTCTTGAAAATATAATTCTTTACTTTTGATTAAGTAATAATTACACTACTTTTGATAAAAGAGTTACTTGTTTTGGTACCTTAACCATTACTCTCAGGGCAATGTTTAACATTCTCCTATTTTTTTATGTTTACTGCTATATATTTTTCTAATTATAGCAGTAAACATAAAAAAATATTAATAAACTAGATTGCCTTTGAAAATCGGTTGAGTCACCGGTTTTTATCGAATCTAACCAGTTTAAAATTGAAAATATGACGAGTCTAAAAAAGGACAATTATAAAATTTGGGTGGAGTATGATTTTTATATATTGTTAATAGATTTGACCAATTTTTCCCCCTTTCTTGTGAGCCGTCACCAAAACTCTAGTTTCTTCTCCCTCATTCACCAAAGAGGGATGATTGAGGGTCAAATTTTAATCCAAAATCACCTCCCTAACTCGTTTTTCTCTTTCACTTTTATTGAAATAAGTGATTTTCACATCTATTTCGTTTTTTCTTTCGTAATTTCGTCGTCTTGGTGTGACATTGTTTTGTTCGTCGTCTTTGTGCGGCGTTGTTTGTAGTATTTGTTCGGTTTAAATTGTCATGTCAGCTTCGATCCAGTACGGATCCAATCGATGATTTTGGTGCCGTCAATGTTGCAGATCCGAAGACATTGATATTTCAGATACTTGAATATAACCATATATGTATGTGTAGGCTTTTTTACTGTGCCGTTTTATGCTATTAACATGGATGTTGTGAGTTTGTTCGCAGATTCACCTTTATGTTTTTACTTTTTTGCGAATTTGCATTGAATCGATGTACTCTACTAATTTGAATGAATGAATATCATTTATTTTTAATAAATAAAATATATTTGACCAAATATATGTTTTTTTAGAGAATGAAATATACGTTTAAAAATGTTTTTGTTAAATAGTTTAAAAGTGTTTATTGAGAATTTTTTCCTCGCTAGTAATAGTATTAGCATATCCATTTTTTTTTACAAAAACAAAACGATATTCATTCATTCAAATCGATTGAGTACATCAGATACAAACATAGCTAAAAACGTAAAGGATAAATCTGCGAACAAACTCACAACACCCAAGTTAATAGCATACAGCGGCAAAATGCCTACAAATAATATGATAAAATCTAAGTCACTGAAATACCCATGTTTACGGATCTGCAACGTTGACGCCCAAATCATTGGTTGAATATGCAATTGACTGATGTTGATATTTCAATAGGAACTAAACGAAGACCGCGACAAGACGCGAAATCAAACGCAGCACAAGACGACGAATAACACAACATCGTACTTAGACGACGAAATCACAAAAAACACAAAAGAAAAAACTTAATACTCCCTCTGGTCCTATTTATAAGAAACATTTGATTTTTTTGATTCATTCTATAAATGATGTATTTGGTCTATATTCTAGACAAGATACATCAATTACTCAATGAATCTAAAAAGACAACTTTTTCTTATAAATAGGACCGGAGGGAGTATATGTGAAAATCACTCATTTAAATTGAAAGAAAAGTAGAAAAACGACGTAGAGGGATGATTCTATGTCAAAAAATGACCTACAGTCACCCCTCCTCGATGAACAAAAGAGTAAGAAAGTTTAGAGAGAAGTTGGAGTTTCTCTCACTAGCTAGAAAATTAGGGCCGGCAGTAGTAGCATATCCATATCATGTAATTTTTTTCAAAATCATAATCAAATCTTTTATGAGTTTTATAGCCGATACACATGTGTTTTTTTTTTAATCTTTAAAAAATTTGAACAAATTCAATATTTTTTACAGAATAAATTAAAAAAACAATATGATTGATTGTTGGATATTTGAATAATAAGACTTTTTGGATTGATGAACCAACACACCAAACACAAAGAGATTAAAAAGATTAAAACATATTAAGAGGTATTACTTTTATGAGTTTTATAGCCGATACACATGTGTTTATTTTTTTAAAATCTTCTTTAAAAAAAAAAATCAACAAATTCAATATTATATTTTTAAGAAGCTCAATTATCTTACCCAAGAAGAACATACTCCCATATCACAAACTAATACCACTAGATCAATATAAGTGGGTTTACAAATTCAATATTTTTATACAGAATAAATAAATAAATAAAACAATATGATTGATTGTTAGATATTTGAATAATGAGACTTTTTGGATTTGATGATCCAACACACCAAACACAGAGGGATTAAAAATATTTAAAAATATTAAGAGATATTAAAGAGACTAAATGATTAAAAAAATTGTTTGAATTCTTTGTTTTATATAGTGTCAAAAGTTGTTTGAATTCTTCATATTATCGTATTAATTTTTGTTATTTTGTTTGAATAATTTTTGTATTACTATTTTTGTATTTTACTTTTCCCCAACAAAATATCCTTTAAAAGAACATTTATATATACTTTTTTTAAGATTGTTATGTGTATTATTGTGTTGATATTTTGAAAGTTAGTTAGAAATTTAAGGTTTAAAATATCCCATAAATTTTAAGGAAAAGAGATTATGTTAATCCAAAATCCAGTCGAGGTAAGTAAAACGTATCAAGTATTGTTTTAACTGCATGTAAAATTTGGATATTCGTGATCTTGAATTAATTTTGAACTTATTTAAAATTGCAAGTTTTACTTTTGATTTAGAAATTCAAGTATTACAAATTTTAATTAAACCAGGGATGAAAATATAATTTACATATCATTAAAAATAAAAGAAAAAAATGAAGTTTGAATATGTGAAGAATCACACACGAATGATTTTTTCTCATTTCCATGTATTAAATACGACTTTTCATTATACTAAAAAAAATGATTTTTTTTAAGTCATGCATATTAATCAACAAAAACACCACCAACCAATTAAATACATAACTTTACTAAAAAAAAACTAAATGTTTATCAATCTCCAAGAACACCACTAACTAACTAAATACATTTGCCTAAAAAAACTAACTACATATATGAATTTTAAATCCATTACTCTTAATTCTTCATGTATTAAATATGAACATTACAGTCATACATTTCATGTGAAAATGAATATTATATATTATATCAGCTAAAACAACCCTTGTTACATTCCTTAAAAAAATAAATAAATATTGTTACATTTATGTGTTACATATATACTATTAGTTATCAAGTAACTAATTTTTTAATGAGTCATCATAACGTTCAATTTTTTGATTTTTTTTGTGGTGGTCGGGGTTTGAACCCTGAAACTTGCATATTTTATGCATTTGTCCATACCAAGCTATGGTCACGAGGACCAATTTTTTTAATATAAATGAATAGCGAAATTAACCAGGTTTAAAAAAAAACGACAAATTTTTTAATATATAAATAAAAGAATTAATATCGGTACCTTTTTTTTATCAAGATATTTTAGGAAGTTAATATGGGTACTTGTGGATGTATTTTTTTTTTGTGCATGTATGTTGTTATTACTAATTTTTTTAATGAAAAAAAGAATATTCTTTCTTTTTTGTTTGAGGGGAAATATTATTTCTTTCATTTTTAAAAACGTGTGCTAAACATGAGCCCATGTTCCGGACTCATGTTTAAATATGTGACTTATTTGTTACAGATTAAAAAAATAATTTTAAAATTCAATAATTTAAAGATTATGTTTATGAGATTATTTATAAAAAAAAAAAATCAATTTTCAGTTTGTTTATCGGAATAAAAAATCACTTAAAATTTTTTAGAAAGAGTGTTGAAAAAGACAGTTGGTTTTTCGCAAGTGCACCAAACAATTCACTCTCTCCTCCATTGCGACTATATATATAACCTTTTCTTCCACCTCTCTCTTCAAACCATTGTATTTGAACTAGTTACACAAACTCTCTCACTCTGTAAGAAGACAATTCATGTTACTGCTGAGCCGATGATGGCGGTTGCTGCTACTTCGAATGTCCTCATGATACTCTATCTTGCTTTGCCATAAATACGTTTAATCACTTTACATTTTCGTTCAGCTGTCGACGACACCTCCTCTGTTGATATCCACATGTCTCTCCCGTAGTTCCACAGAGTCCACCTTCTCTGTTGGTATCTCCGTTGGTCGCTACATCGTTGTTGGCATTCTTGGTCTTGGCGTTAACCTCAACGAGTTTAATTGGAATTAATATTTATTGGTGTTTCAATGCAGTGATTGACAAACAAGCATGAGAATGATTTTAAATAGTGGGTTAAGAAGTAACAACCTATACTTGGTGTTTGATAGAAACGTTGTATAGCGTATTCTCACAAAAAGTTACACGAAAAATGTTAAAATACCATGATTTTATGATATTTCAAATATGTATTTTCATAAATTAAATTTTGATATGACTTATTTAAAAACCGTGCTTCAATTTATTTTAATATGAATATTTTTTAGGATTTATTGTTGAAAGCATTTAAATAAAGAGGTCATGTGATTGTTTTACATGAGAATGATTTAAGTGGCTTGTTAATAAATTCAAAATTGATCTAAAAGAAAAGATGTGCATAGTTTGTTGCTAAACTCACAGCGGACTTGTTCTTAGCATAAACAATTTCTTTAAGCTTTGTTGAATGTCTACCTTATTGCAATTGCAAAATTTGGAGACAAAAATAGAGATATAAACATCAATGACATATCAATATATGTTTGTGTGTAAATATGTTGCATAAATACTTCTCTTCAAACTCATCTTGTTTGTTTAAAATCTCTTTTAAGCATGATAACTTGAAAGATAAGTATCCAAGAGAACTCACACATGCACACTTACAAATAAATTTTATCAAATAGTTGTTTTTTTTTTTTTTTTGTTACAAGGGATAAAGGTAAAAA
>Ga0228711_1004506_pt1 | contig 21401 bp, 13 predicted proteins | sample MedpolnodulmetaG_2_FD_177996 | JGI IMG/M metagenome (GOLD analysis project Ga0228711, IMG submission 177996) | Root nodule microbial communities from Medicago polymorpha collected in Santa Monica, California, United States - brown nodules | ecosystem: Host-associated > Plants > Roots > Nodule... | reverse complement strand
ACTCTACAAGTTTCTCCCTTCTCTTGGTTCTCTTCTCCTCTTTCTCCCAAAGACTTCTATGCAAAACCTAATTTTGTCTGTCTCTTGTTTTTCCTTATATACTTAGCAGATTTTCTACTTCACACCACTTATTCTTGATTATTTCAAAAACAGCCCCTCCAAGTCTATTTATTCTAATTTCCAACATATTCTTCTAAATAATAATATAAAGCCACTTAATAAAATATTAATGCACAACAACACGTCATAAATCAACATAAATCACATAAAAGACTTTAAACTCAACCAAAAATAATTAGATAAATAAATAGGGCGTTACATATATTGACAAAAATCTTGTATGATTTGATTATTTTAATTAGAATGATATATTTGATGATTTCAATTGAATTTGTTATTTATTTAATTTCTGTTCTGAATGATTTATTTTTTTTACCAACTTTAAATTGATATATGATTTACAATTTAAAACGAAATTGCGAATGCTTGAGATTAAATATTCTTGCTTTCGTAGTCTAAAGATAGATGCGAACCTTTGAAATCATTATAATTTCTAATATTTATATGCTAAATCTTGATTTTAAATTCCCTAAGAGATTAGGGGTCATCTCAAGGTTAAAGGTTTAGTCACTAAGAGATTAGGATTAAACACAATAGGAAATTGATAGTAACATGAAGAATAAATTCAGCTATAATAGTGCAAAGTTAGTAACCAAGTCATACTCATCCTTGACACAATTTTTTTATAATTAATTTTTATTCAAGTTTCGTAGTTGCTAAAATTATAAACAACAAACTCGTACCTCTTTTTATTCAATTAAGTTATAAAAATAAAGTTGGACAATATAACGCAGTTTTTGAGTTCGACACTCGGTCTTACCGTTTTAATTTTACTACTTGCATGATTTCGTACATTTGTGAAAACCGCTATCAGACTTTCTCATATATGTATATAAAATTTGTTTTCGGTGATATAAACACATAAAATCTACAACAGGTGTGATGTAAACACTGAACGGTATTTGCATATAAATTAAAAAAATATTTTAATAGAAACACTATATTAATGTTTATATTTTAAAAATAGTTATGAGTTTCCAAAATTTTATCATATTGATGTTTATATATGTATATACAAATTTGTTTATCCAAATATAAACAATATAAAATCTGCAACAGATGCGGTGCAAACATTGAATGATGTTTTGGATATAAAATAAAAAATAGAAACACTTTTGAAAATAGTAATGAGTTCAAATATTTTATCATATATGTATAAATTTGTTTCTGCATATATATAAGCACGTAAAATCTGCAACGAGTGAGGTGCAAACATTGAACAATTTTTTAAAATAAAATCAAAAGTTATTTAACATAAAAAATTGTTTTTGCATATATAAGTAAATAAAATCCACAACTGATTCCCTTAATAAAAAAAATCCACAACTGACGCGATTCAACTATTTAATAAATTTTTGTATATATAAAAGAAAAATATTTAATAAAAACATTACATTAATACTGATAACTTTCCTTTAATATCTTTAAATTTTCGACAATATTAACAATCTAATTATTTTTATATAATTACCACAATGTTACACGAAAGCACACAAGTCTTTTACTAGTTTTTCTTTTTGTTAATGTTATTAACACGACGCTCTAACCAAATGAGCTAATGGGCCAATTGTGATCTTTTACTAGTTTGTATAAAAAGAAAGGTTAAGTATGTTTTTGGTCCCTATAAATATACCAACTTTTCGTTTTAATCCCTCCAAAATTTTCCTTCAACTTTTAGTCCCTATAAAATTTTCAATCACTACTTTTGGTCCCTATTTTAAAGTTAATTTTAGTTTTTTTTTAATGAAATGTGTAGAATATTGTAAAAATATTTCCCAAAAAAAATTAGAATTTTTTAATAAAACATAAATTTAATATGAATTTTTAACCATAAAAAATATAAAAATTTATATTAAATTCATGTTTTGTTAAAAAATTCTAAATTTTTTTGGAAGAGATTCTTATTATATTATGAATTTTTCTGCAAAATTCTATTCAAAAATATGAATTATACATATGAGTTTACTTTAAAAGAGGGACCAAAAGTAAAGATGGAAAATTTTTGGAGGACTAAAAGTTGAAGGAAAATTTTAGAGGGACTAAAACAAAAAGTTGGTATATTTATAGGGATCAAAAACATATTTAACCTAAAAAGAAACCATCGAATCTTGAATGTCTATTATATACCTGGTTTTATTTCCATTTACTTCATTTCTCTTCTTTTTCATTCATCATACACATTCATGAATCCTCAACACAAAACTAGCAAAAACAATTGAAAATCAATGGCATAACTCAATAAATAATCAATTTTCTACTCAAAAATCACACTTTTATCTCAAAAAACACAAACACAAATGCTCAAATCCCAAAAAAACAAATCGACCAAAATCTCCACATATAGGAGGCTTAGGACTTAGGAGGCTTATCATTCCATCTGCTGCAGCGCCACCTATTTCTCTTGCACCTGACTTTAGGTTTCACCAACATGATGAAGAGCTCGTTATAAATTGGAAAAATATGTTTGATTTGATGCTATTGTTGAAGTTGGTTATCTACAAGAGCGAACATTATGACCTTTTTGGTTAATCACTTTTCTTTAAATTTATAATTTTTTAAAAAAATTTGTTCAATAGAAATGATGAAGAGCTAGTTATGTATTACCTCAAACGCAAAATTTCTGAAAAATCTTTTGATTTGATTATTGTTGTTGAAGTAGTTATGTGCAAGGGCGAACGTTGTGACTTTTTGTTAATCACTTTTATTTAAATTTATAATATACTTTTTGTCGATAAAGATTTGATTTTTGATGATTATTGATTTTGCGAAAACATTAGGTGGTGAATGTGCACTATTACATACAATAGACATCCAAAATTCAATAGTTTCTTTTTTCATAAATTGATCAAACAGTTAAGATTAAAAAAATTAATGAGGTCTTTGTGCACCACCTACAATGTTGGTCTACCTTAAACATGTGGGATAAATCTTGACAGAAAGGACCTACTTGAGTAACAAAGATATAATTAAGGGACTCAAACGGAACGAAAACTAGTTAAGTGACCAAAGTGAAACCTCAAAAATAGTTAAGGGACGAAAACTACAATTTAGACTTTAAAATATATCACATCATCGATTTTTTAATTCAAAAATATGATTGAGTCACCAAGATTACAATTAAGCCTAAAAATCAAGAGTCAAATCGTAGGATATTAGAACCTGACATTGTTGGGAACCATATACCACGGCAAATGTGAAAACCTTAGAATTATTTTTCATGTCCTTCGTTCTTTACCATAACAAACTAATCCATTTCACCGCAAATTGATACTAAAGAAACAATACTTTTATCATACACTGGTTATATGATGAATAGGAAATATAAATCAATCCAATCTTTACCTTATTTCTCTAGCCAGTATGGGAAGAAAAGTGGAATGAAAAATGGAGAAATAGTGCGCTAAGACATCAATGAAGATTCTTAGAGCTAAGACATTGAACCAGAAACTTGTGACACAGGTGGAGCGACTCACTAATAGGTTCTTAGAGCTAAGATCTACTAACATGTCCTTGGAACATTTTAGATATATTATCTCTCTTATCACTAGATGTATGACATATTTTTCGCAATAGAGAATTCAACTTTGTGCAGATTAGGGAAAACTTGTGCAAAGAACAAGGATATACATATGTAGAACAAGATACGTCAGATCTACCTCTCGAGTTAGATTAACACAAAGTTGGTGCGATGTTTCCCGTGCACAATCAAGCTAAGAATTGTGGTGCATGTTATGCAAAGGAATCAATCTCTTTCATTGAAAGCTTAATCAAGATATATACGCGCTTGTGGGTAAGGCTGTCTCCAGAAGAGATTATAGATTGCGATGACCAAAACTCAGGGGGCTTTGGTGTAATGACATTGCATTAGAGGACCACTACCTGAATGGCACCCAAGCACGATCATTGCAATAAATAAAAGGAAAGGGTTATATCGAGAATTTTAGGTGTATTCCATTGAATTATTAAGATGAAGTTATCCTAATGAAGGTTGTTTAAACAGTCAGATGTTGTATATGAGATCAAATTGAGAGAAATGAAAAAAATAAAACTCAGATTGATTGAATGATCTAAAAATGTGAAGTGATTGCAACATTTATACATATACAAAATAAGAATAAGTTGAGTAACTTGCGTAGAAAGTTACCGGTTGTAACTAACTCATAACCAACTAAAATCGGTTTAACTAGCATTGGTTGAAGTTGTTGAGTACTCTTGGTGACATGTTGTAACTAGTTGAGATTGTGATGGTGAGGGGATAAGTTGAGATGAATTATCCTCTAATAACATAGGTGTTGGACTCTGGTTCTTTATTTACTAAAATGAGATATTTAAATCATAAACGTAGTTATTGCGTAAAACACATTCCCTCTTGGTGGTGGTACATGGATCTTTTAGTGGAAAAGACTTCTAGATCATCCATAATATTTAATTGATGACGACGACGACGACAGGTGGCAACCATGTTGAAACATTTGTTAAAAGAGTTTCTTTGTTCATTGCAAGTTACATGTATAACATGAATTGTTTGGACTGTATGAATGGTCCTATTTGTTCTCTCTGGCTTCCTTAACACAAAGATCACTGTTTCATTCTGGTTGATTTCTTGTTGCTTCAATGTTGAATTGTTAATTTGTTATGTGAGTAGATAATCTCAATGAGGCTAATATCTTCCCAAGCTGACTCCTAAACAACCAAGTATACCAACCAAATAACACATAACAATACCTACCAAAATAGTTATTGTTGATTTCCTACCACTAACAAGTTATTGAGGTGATCACTCATTTTTACCTGTGCAATCGAGTAACCTATGTAACAACAATAACACACCACTTTGTCCCTCTTATTTAGACTCAATGACTAAAATATGAAAGAACCTTTTTATTGGGAAAATATGAAAGAATTAATGTGAGAGAAAACTCTTCTCCAAGGGTTTCCCCTTTTACAAGCCACTACTCTATTCACAATGTCTACAAATTTGAATGATATTCCCCCTAACCATAGTCCATATATCCTTCTACTTATATACATGATAACCAAAACAACCTCATTAACCAACAATACACTTTTCCAATGTCCAAACAGCATCACCCAAGAAAATGGTATCAGAATATAGAACAGAGAACATTGATTACACAAATGAAAATTCATTCAACTCAGCTTGGAATTACAAAAGATCAATTATTTATAACCAGAGTTCTGTCAACTAGCTCATTAACTAATTCATGATTAACTGATTCTACATCTAACGCACTTAATTAACTGATTAACCGCTTGTAACAAACCTCCAAATTCTGCATAATTGACATACACTTCAATAGAAATAATAAAAATAAAAGATGGATAAAACAGCGGATTAAAAAGGCCAAAAATCATAGAAATTTTGAAAATATTGATTCAGTATAATTTGGTATTTGAAGGCAGGAAAGCATTGTCTCCATATGTGATCTACATGTCCAAGGTAACAGAGGGAACTCATCCCAAAAGGTATAAGAAAATATTCTCTACCAAGCAAAATTCCAAAATACATGTTACTCTTTTGGATGTTAACAATGGTAATACTTTATAGAGCCTGCATTTCTAAATTAGTATGGTCACTGTTGTTAGCAGAAGAGGATTCAGGAGTCTCCTTGTCATCAGCAGACTTCATTTCTTGAATCGGAGGAGGATTTACAATGGTGGTTTCTGAGGAAATACTTTCCGAGAGCCGTCCCTTCATCTCCCTGTGTTCTTGACACAAGGCACACCAGTGCAAGCAGCAGTGAACACAACAAGGATCACCAGGCGAATTCTGGAATCATCAAAAGATTAAGACAGTTGTAAAGAAAGACAAGGTTTTATGTTCGGTGTAAACCATAAAAGCTAGAGGAAATCATTTTCAAAATATTATGCAAGTACAAGTTACAAGAAAACACAGCTAAGATGCTTTGAATGAACATAACTTGAGTGACACTAAAATTTTAAAGCAGCCATTATACCTTCGGCCACCACCTTGAATGTGAAAATCGGCTTTTGATTTACCACAAAGGGAGGAAGTATTAGTAGCAGGTTATCAAACAGAATAATTGATTATCAATTTTCGTTTGACTCTTCTAATTTTAATTGTTCAAACCTAAACCACTTCTCTTTTTGGGAAAAATAACAGCTAGCAAAGAAAAGATAGCCCTGTTCCCACAAGGATTATATTTTAAATGTTAAAATGAGGAAACTTTAGGGGACACTATACAATAAGGTGTAGACAAAGGCACCATAAGGTTTGCCTAAGGCAAGGCACCAGATGAGGCCAGCCTCTTAGAACGGCGCCTCTTGCTTTTGCTCAGGTGAGGCAAACATGTCTAGCATTTTAGCCATACAACAACAGCCAAAGTCTTTTCTCACTCGGTGGTGAAACATCGACAACATAATGCTATAATTTCATGTCATGAATAATGTCGAGATACGATAGGAGTGCGGATCCTCTTTTTTTCTCCAAATAAATGGAAAACTCTATCATTATAATATTAGGTGCATAAAGGCACACATTCCAAGAACTTGACATAATTATGCTTTTAGACGCAACCAAAACTACAGTGACGCAGGCCTCCATTTCTTTTGAGAAGAGGATCCCCTACTCATATAGTAGACCTTTACATCCAAATCCTTAATAATTTGGCTTATAATTTTTCTGTCTCTCCGGATCCCTAGCTATTGGAATTGGACTATCCTTCATATGGTTTTCCCTCCTTACTGATGCTTCTGTGGGTCTTTTCGACGCATGCTCAAACCACCTAAGCATCTTATCTATATCACTCAAAGGAATCTCTAAAGACTCAGCCATCTAACATGCAAAGCAAGATGCTAAAAAGTGATATATAGTCAGAGTATTAAAAGAATAACTAGCCGGTGGTGTTTGGGGTTCTTAGCCTAAAAGCACAAATATGACATAAGACACCAAAACAATTCGAAACAAGTATATGTCAAAATTAAAAAACTACAGCACACATCACAATTATAGTACAACAATAAAAAACAATTATAATACGGCACATATTATTAAATATTAATATGAAAACACAAATCTTGAATCCAAAAAGACTGCCGATATTTTAAAAGTTCGCATCAGTCATTGCAAACAAAATAAAAATACCATTGTTTATCTAATTATTGTGATGGTCTTCATACATGCTAGACACGAATATGGCTACTATTTTAAAGTTTTTGTACTGTGCTTTTAGCAGCAGCAAGCAGATGAAGATTTTATAAACTGGACATCATAATCTTTTATAAGGTTTGAAAACAAGTGCTTCTATTATATATTTCTCTTTAAGATCTTTTCTAAGCTTCTTTTCTTAAACTTCTGATAAAAGCACTAAAACAATTTTATTCCAGAAAACATTACTATACATTAAACAGATATTTTAAGTTTTAACATGATTTTAGACCAGTAAGCACACTTTTGTTAAATTTTTAAATTAAGAAGTTCAAAATATGCCTGTGTTACAATATATACAAGCAAGGCTTAATAGTAGGCAAATTCATACAGAAGAGACATTGATTTTAACATCTAATTGGATTCTACATTACACATCAGCAGCAATAATTAGAAGCAACGTTTACTAGTACAAGTGACGGAGAAATTCAACACATACCTGTAAGTGATAATTCTTTTGTAAGTTTTGTCGAACCTGACCAGTGTATATGCCACACATCCACCAAGTAAAAAACAAACCCTCAAAAATTAGAAATGATGTCCCTGGATCGATGATACCATTCAAGACTGCAGTTGCTGTTGCCAGAGCAATGCCACCTTCAATAAAAATGGCATGACAAATGCATGGTCCAGTCCAAGGAGTGTCTTCATGCAAGCTTTCTACATTGCGGCCAAATAATACACAGGGACAAAACAGTCCTGTCAAACCTGCAATTAAGGTGGAACAGTAAAAAAAGCTAGTTATTTCTTGCTTTACAGTAACAGATACTGCTAATACATTCATACAAAAAGTCCCACGGTCCAACAATTGTTCAAAACCGCTACACAACGGTGCTATAGCACTGCTATTTGACAACATTATCAACTAAATAGCATATCTCAGAACAACAGTGGTTTGTTAAAATTCCACTATGCTATAGCTGCTATTTAACAACACTGATTTTACATATAAAGCATGAAGAGATTTTTGACAGAACGATTACTGGTCAAATGAAACATAGAAAGTTAGATCACTTTCAGTACAAAGGCTCAAATGACCAATCCAATACAGATAATATATTACACCCTAATTCAAGTAAAGTTTGACAGCTTAGTCACGCAATAACTTACAACTATCCCTATCTTCAGCACATCCAAAGATCCCAGTCATCCAAGGCTCATCAGCAGGAGGTGCATAGCTTTCAGGTAGTGGCTGTCCACATTCCATGCATTTCGGAACATCCAACTGCAAAGTATTATAAAAATAAGCAATTACCCATCAACAAACAAAAAAAAATCAAAACTCACACAAATGAAGCACACTACTATTTTCAAAATTTGCATTTTGCTTTCTGTTGCAATGTCATAAAAGCACAATCATTTTTTTCTCTTGCAAATGTGGGTATATTGACATTGGTATTAGAGTCAGGATTCGTTGAGATTGGTATCATGTGAAAGTATTAAATTAAATAAACATATAAAATATTATCAAGATCCATAGTTGACACAGGATTTGGGTTTCCCTTTCTCCTGTCTGCCAGTTTCATACTAACACGGGTTTAGAGAACAATCCTTCATATTCAAACAGTAGAGGCTAAATTCATTGACATCCAAACCATAAAACCAGTGAGTTAAACCGTACCAATCAATGAACAATAACAAGTAGAATTCATTGAAACATAGTGTTATCACCCAACGAAGTCCTAAATTAGTGATTTCAAACACACAAAAACATAGCCAAATCAAATGAACAATGCAAAGCATAAATAAACTATGCCCATAACTTCATGTTTCCCCTTTTTTCGGAAAAAACTATCGCAAAAATCAAACCAAACCAAATTGTTTTTATTGGTTCAGGTTTTTCCTCCCAAAAATCGAACCAAGTCAACCTTTGACAACCCTAACCCCAAGTACCGCCACATCTTTCGACTTTGACCGACTATGTGACAAATCTCCAGTCTAGGGCTTACTCACACTAAAACCACCTCAACCCTCTCCAACGAGGTGTTTAATGATAATCAAACTCAAGACACCACACATTATTAGAGACTATGTCTATGTTCAGTTCTGCAGTGGAAAAATTTGATTTCGAGTAAATTGACTTTGTACATACAATTGAGTCTGGCTAAAATTGAGTTGAAGGTAATGTGATTTATGTTTTGATACATTTATGTAAATGTGAGTGTAAAAATCAATTCCATCAGAAGCTACAATTTCTAGCTTTCCGTAGAATCAATTTTTGGAGCAAAATCAGTTCTACTCTAAAGCAACCAAACATATCAGAATCAATTATACACCTTTAGATTCAATTTTAGTCCCTCTAGAAGTGAAACCAAACATTTATCAATGTCAAACACCGACAGAACACGGACACATACAGTTACATTCAATTATTCTCATTTTTAAAAAGGATTATTAGTGTCTCAGTGTTAGTGTCAGTGTCGTGTCTGGTATCTGTGTCAGTGTTTCATAGGTTATACATTGAATGTGAATTCACTAAACAACACATAACATCCTTCAAAATAAAAAACCCAAAAAGAAGAAGAAGAATTATGAGAATAAAAAACCTGAGGAACATGAATGGGTTGATTAAGTTCACCAGGCTGGATATCTTGTTCAACAGGCTTCTGATCTTTAGTCAGTTTCACGTAACGGCTTCGTTCATCCATCTCTGATCCAACAAAAACAAAATCAACAATGAAAAAAAAATAAACTGTTACTTTCTTTTATGCTGAGAAAGAAAGAAAAAGAAAAAGAAAAATATAGGCAAAAAAGACGCAAAGAGAAGCGTACGGAGATAGATCTAAAATCTAAAATGAATGAATAGATTGCGGTGTGGTGGGTCACCAAAATTAAATATAAAGATCTCAAAATGAAATTTCGTCGCAAAGTGGATTATGGCGTACTAGGAACGTTATTAAGACAAAAGTCATTTATAAAGAAAAAAAATATATCGGATCAAAAAACTTTTTGAAAAAAAAAAAATGTAGACCAGATATTATTTGTAATACTTTAAGGTAAATGTAAATAAAAAGTTAATTCTTTAATATATATATTTGTTGTAAATTGATTATTTAAGTAACAAAATATATGCACCATGACCATATTTTCATCAAACTTAATTGAAAAGATGTTTAATGTTAAGTAGTATCTCTATAAATTTAGCGCTCACAAAACTAAGGTTCTACAAATTTACCGCTCACAAAATTAAGATTCATATGTGTATTATTTAGTTTTAATATAAATAAAATTGATCGATTACTTGATTTATAATATTGTTGATGAAATAATTATTTGTAAAATTAGGTTTGAGTTCAAGAACAAGAAGAACAAAATGTGAGTAAGTAATAGTGTTTGATGTCATAAACATTTTTGACCTACCACACATCAATGTTAAATGATTCATGAGAATTTAATTAATATTCTCTATAATTATTAAAACAAAAATTACGTCTTGAAAACTTGACGAGAAATACATCATTGGACGCATGTGTAAAATAATTGTAATTGATCATACTAATTAATCTTGTATGGGAAAAATAGCAAATAACTGACAAGTTAGTTGATGGTCGATACATGATAGCTGATAGTTAATACTTGATAAATTATAGTTGATGACCAATAGCTGATAAATTAATTAAATTGTTTGATAAAATTAGGTGTTAACTAACTAATAAAATGACATAAAATAGTATTCTTAATTTTTTTTACGGTAAAATAAGTTTCATTAAAATGCTAAAATAAAGAGAGTACAATCAAATTGACTATGATTGAGACATGCCCCATCCACATTCTTAAAACCAAATACATGATATTCTGTGAAATAGGTACTTCAAAATTGATGATGTACCGTTATCTGATATGCATCTTGTATCGATACTTGTCCGATACATACCGAAAGAGTATTCAACAATTAAATTCTATTTTAAAAAAACAATTGTTTGATACTTTTCAGATACTTCGAATATGAATATATGTGATGGATATGGTAGTGGAAAACCAATACGCATGGCATACATGATATTTCTCTTGTTTTTTTCCTGTTTTTTCTTTAAAAGGAAAAGAGGAAAGTAATGAATACTAGTGTTAAATAACACTTAACTCTTAAGTAATGAATATTAGGCAATGATGTGCTTTCTGAGATATAGATGTATAACATTGACGCTGTGACAATAAAAATGTCTTATTTTTTGGATATATGTAATTGACTTAACAATGGTGTTCTCATTTTGGAATATATCATATATGTAATTGACTAATTGTCACTTTCTTTATTATCAATATTACTTGTGTTTGTTTCAAGTTATATCAGTAGATTCACAGGAATAAAAAGATAGAAATATGTATGCCTATGTTTGTTACAAGTTTACCAAATTTTATTCCCGGATATAAAACGTTCCTGGGAATAGAAAAAATTTTCCAACGAAAAGGGTGGGAATAAAGTTCCTGTATAGATGGGAATAAATTCATATGTAATTACCATTTATAATCCCTATTTGTATGGTTCCCGGGAATATTATAATGTTAAACAAACATCTTTTTTCTATATACCTTGAAATAAAATTCTCATCTTTATGTTCCAAGGAATGTTATTCCTAGAAATAAATTTGGTAAACTTGAAACAAACACACCCTTGTATTTACATTTTGTTAATTTTCACCACATGTTTTGTCTTTTTTTCTTGTTTCGAAAACGTTATTGTTGTTAATTGTCATGTGAAGACAAATTCATTGTTGTGTCTTATTGTTGTTTTATGTCTGTTTGGTCACCATGTGCGACTAAATTTTGCGAATGTTTTTTTTGCTTTTGAGTTTTAATACATAATTTGTGTTTTGAGTTTTAATCTGTGGTTTAATTTTAATTTTATATTAAAGTATCTTGGTCGTATCGTATCGTGAATTTTGAAATTTTTCTGTATCAACATATCAGTGTCGTATCGTATTGTGTCATATCAAGTATTTGGGCTTCATTGATGATATCAATACACATGAAAATTTCAAAAACCAAACTCTTAATCCTTCCACGTATGGTTAATGGTTAAGAATAATAAAAGATCTACAATCTTTAATTGTATTCATCCTCTGGAATAAAAAAGAATGTTGCTCATGTTCGGTCATTTTGGTAGCATTTGTAGTACTAAATGATCAGCTACTTTAATCACTTGCTTGTATTATCAATATAAAAAAAAATACATGATTTTAGACCGACTCTTTCACTTTCATTTATTTCCTTAAATAAATTTGATTATAAATATGTTATTTTGACTATAAGAATTTATATTTGTTATATTGTTTGTATCTTTGAAAAAAGTAAGTATAGTTTATTATAATATGAAGTGCAAAATATCTATTATCTATACCTATTATTTTAATTAAAATCAAAATAATTTTAATTAAAATTTCATGAAAACTATTGTTCGTAATTTATACGCATTAGCGAAATAAAAGGAACATATAAACGGGAACGAACTTCAGTAAGATGTTACTCAGACATAAAGTTCTTGCTATATGGTAGTTTAATCTCTTGTATATAAATCTCAGACACAAGTCTTGGATTAATACATTTTAAGAAGACAATGTGGCATGGACTTAATTAAACATCAAATGCCAACTACCAAGACAAGTTTCTAAAACAGAATTTCTTTCTCCTATGATCCATCACTGTGCACTATCATGGGAAATAGGATTACTCATGATTTTTTACAAAGGCTAAGAGTTAAAAGAGGAATACAAGTATCTCTAGACACTTAGCTTCACTACTTTACCTTCCGACCCATGTGTAGACCCTAATGTTTACTCCATTAGTAAATCTCAAACTAAAACTCCACGGCAAAAAGGTAATCATTATAATTAATCACAAAAAACATGAATAAAAAAGGACATTTCTACAATCTCTTGCTCTTATTTCTCTCGATATGATCTGCATACGGTGTACAAAATATTGAGTAGATCAGGCGTATCCTTTAACAAAGTATATAGAACTTTAGATAAGAAAACAAGACACACATCCTAAGCTATTTGGCAGAAACAAATAGTATAAAATGAGTGTATTATTTACTAAATGAGGATGATTACAAGAGTTTGATACAGAAACCTAACTTCAGCTCAAAATGTGCAATCTTTTACTATCTCCTTTATCACAACGTATGAAGAACAAACACTCTTCGAATTAGGCGCGTCTCAGTGTCGGACGCGTGTCCGACACCGACACATATAATTATACTGAATTGTATGATTTTCTCAAATTATTAGTGGTGTCGGGGTGTGTGTGCCTGTGTCCGATGTCTATATCCGTGCTTCATGTCACAACTGAAAAATATATAGGCTGCAAGCATTGACTATCATGTTAGCAAACACAATAGCTTCAGTTATATAAATGAATCAAATAACATTCCTGACTTCCATCTCAAGAGAGCTAGGAGTAAAAAACATTTTTCAGTTCTATATTCTTCCAGCTATCTAATAATCTGTTCTCTACACCATCAATATTAATATTGGCCATTAGATTATTTTCCCACCCAAATGATGGACAAGAAATATGAATGCGAACAAACATCAATACGCAGATCAAGCTTCCCTTCCTTGATCCTGATAAACCTGTATTGTTGAGGACCAACTTCCCCAAAATCTAAACTTTTCCCTAGTACAAAAACGATGACAATATAGGGCAGCAGGTTCCATCTCACATCACAATTCACAACAATAAAAAAACATAAATTGAAGCATATAACTATACCAGTAAATGAAATAGTTGAGCAAATATAACAGTAAAGGTGTGGAAATGTTGCACAACATAAAGGACCTCATCATGCTAACCAAGTACATGTCTAAATTATCCTAATATCAATGGATCCCAATTTGAATTACTTAATTATATTTACCAATCTCATAAGGATTCCATCACATTTTCATAACAACTGAAAATTTCCAACCTAAAGATTCCATCAACCATTAATTAACAATAATCCAACAATACATGCAAAAATAAATAACATAAACATAAATTAACCATATTTATTTTGCAGTTGAATCTCATGCTCAAGTGATACAGGATAGCATCAACATCTTGACATTAAGAACAAGGTGATATCAAACTCTCAACGTAGACTTCTGGTTCAATCCAACGAAATATGTTTTGATTTTTGGGAGTCTTCAAAGTATCATTTTTGGAATCGTACAACACCAACGTCGATTTAGGATTTCCCGACTCATTAAAATCCATTAACATTTGATCATCCTCGGAAATATATAAAGTTCTCGTATCCAATTCCACCTTGTAACCGTAAGAAATATGGTACAATTTAGTCCAAGAGTCTTTATTTCCATATTCCTTCATAACCCAAACATCCAAAAACATACCACTATTTGCACAAATACTCAAGCAGTTCTTCAACACCCCCAGTGTCTGCCAACTCATCTCCAAATCAGGCGGCTGCAAAAGCTTTTGATACGCCTCCTTCTCTAAATCAAGAGAAACAATAATACTCAAATCACCATTTTATGACAACCAATTAACGGTGCCACTTACAAATACTCCTGAAAAATCTCTAGAACAAGGATATGGGAAGTCTTGTATCCTTCTCCAAGACTCCGTGCCCAAATTATGAACATTAACTTCCTTTTTATCTTTTAAGAAAGAAATAGCAACAAACTTATAATTGTGAATGAAATGATCATAACCAAAGCTATATAAGGGTAAAGGATCTCCTTTTTGTATAATTTTCAGAGTAGGTAATATCTTGTATCTTCCAATCGAAGGGTTCCACAAAACAGCAGAACCTTGATCCATTGTGAAACAAAGGATGCCGTCGCAAGAGCACAAGTACATAGGAATACCATATTCAGTTTTGAGACAATTAGGGTAACTGAGTTGTGAGTGTTTGACAGAAGAGGTTGTAAAGACGGAGGGAATTGGGGAATCAAAGAGAAATAACTCATCAAAGCAATTGTCCCTAGAGCTTTCAATGAGGCGGTGGCGTGTGGGTGACAAGAGAAGGTGTTTCTTTGCAAATTTGGGATCAGAGATTAAGGAATTGAATGACTTGCAGAGGCACCGGAGTTGAAGGAGGAGCTTCACAGGGAGTCTGCAGAGAATTTCAGCTACGAGATCAAACGGAAGTGTAGGCAATTGTGTTGCTTGGAATGACGACAATGTTAGGGTTTCAGTTGAGGTAGTTGTCAATCGTTGCCTCTTAGCTGCGGTTGTTTGGTCCTCGCTGCTTGAGGTTGAGGTCATTCTGAGCGGAGCACCGGGGAGATGGTTCACGCTACGTTCTATGGTTCAGGGTTTTTTCAATACCTCCTTTGTATCAAGAGATGAAGCTATATATTTTTGGTTTAACAGCAGTTTTAACTCCTCCTACGTTTTAAGAAGTTGTGAGTTTGGAGCCTTAAAAAAAACTACAAAACTAAAAAACTACAATGAAGCTATATATTATTATTTTTTTAATTAAAAAAATATTTTTTAAATAATTAAAAGATAAAAAATTTAAACAAATAAAAAATCGTTTTTATCTTTTTAATAAAAAATAAAAAATTTTAATTAAAAAATTTATTTTTTTAATTACAATAATAAAAAATTTATTTTTTAAATAATTAAAAAACAAAGAGAATACATGTATGCGTTGACCGAGTCAAAATTGGCTTAGGAGACCAAAACTGTCATAGGTGCAAAACTTAGGGGACGGTTTTGTAGTTTTTTTTCTTAGGGAGTCAAAATTGCAACTTTTTGAAACTTAAGGGTTAAAACTGCTATCAAGCCTTTATTTTTTTAAGGGAAAGAGACGAAGTATATGTAGGTATATATCAACAACAACAACTAAAAATAAAGTTATCGATCGGGTAAAACTACTTTTTTTTCTTGACCAAATCAAAATTAACTATTATCATTAATCAACCAATGTTCAATACAAGAATGATAAGAATAAAAAAATAGTCTAAACTGCATGTTTCGCCTCCTAAGTTTCAAAATGTTGCGATTTTGGCCCCCTATTAAAAAAATATATTTTGGCCCCTATTAAAAAAAAGGGTTAAATATGTTTCTGGTCCCTATAAAATTAGGAACTTCTAAGTTTAGTCCTTACTTAATTTTAATAGGTTTTTTAGTCCTTACAAAAAAAAAATTACTTCTAATTTTAGTCCATGTTACAACAAAGTTTGTTTAATTATCCTTAAACTCTTAAATTTTTGAACGATTTTTTTAAGACAAGTTTAGAATACTATGAAAGGTTCATTTACCAAAATTTAGATTTTTTTAACATGAAACAAATTAAATATGAATTTCTTTAAACGGCAAAAGTTAAAGATAAAATTAACAAAATCTGGACATAGAAATCAAATTTTGCGACAATTTTTTGCAGAGGAACTTTTAGTAATGTTCTTAACACGTATGCAAAAAATTGTTTAAAAACTCAAGAATTTAAGTATAAATTAAACAAATTTGAATTGAGGAGGGACTAATATTGAGTGCAAAAAATTCTTTTAAGGACTAAACAAACTATTAAAATTAAGTAAGAACTAAACTTAAAAGGTCTCAATTTTATAGGGACCAAAAACATATTTAAACCTAAAAAAAATGGCAAATTGGGTTTTTCCCAAATGTTTTTTAGATGCTCTGGCTTGGCTTCCGGCAAGTGTACTTGCATCGCGTTGTTCCGTTCTAGTATAATCATGTCGAAAACCTACAAAAGGTGCGGGAAATATAACGTAATATGTTTCTTGCATTATTTGCAAAACAAGTCGATAAATGCTAGAGATAATAACTGTTGTTTGACACTTATCATCTCCCCCTAAGAGAAATCTTGAATTACACTTCATCCATCTCTTATCTTAAAATATACATTTTCTCTCTTGAAAGTAAAATCCTAAAATAAATTATACTCATGTCCCTAAAGATATGTTTAGATTACAATCACCTCACTTAAGAATTATTATGTACTACAGTTAATTCATTTCAATAAAAAAAATATTTCATTTCGTTTTAATTTCAATGTCAATGTAATTAAATTTGATTATTTTACTATTAACTTAATTATTTAGAATATAAAATACATTTTAAATACACATATTTTATTGAACTGCTATTATACAAACTAAATTTATAAAGTTCTATGTTAATCTAAAATATTTTATTATCTCATTTGTATCTTTGTATATGTCCATATGTATTTCTTGCTTATCACTCAATGGGGGAGTGAGGACACAACTATTTGACGGAGTAAGAGTAGTGGGAAACTATGCAAAGATTATTTCAAAGTCAACCAAGTCAATTCCTATCCCACCAAGCCAGAAAAAAGATATTGGAGTGTCATTTGGTGCTAGACTTTTGAATGTAGAATAATCTCTTCTTTCATAATTACCAAAATATATAAACATATCTTCCTTTGCCATTCAAAAAATAAATAAACATATCTTCCTTTCTTGTGCTTCATAGTGTTCTAGTCTCTTTGCACTTCTAACACCTACTTTCGTTCAATAATGTCTACACCAGCAGAGTAATTTCTTTCTCACTCTCTCAACACAAGAAATAAAGTTAATGATTATTGATGATCAAATGTTATTTATATACTCAAAATTTCACCAAAATTATGTCTTGATTATGCATCAATTTTACTTATCATATATCTTATAATTTTGTTAATTTTTTTTCATCCATGATGGTTATGAGATGTGTTTAGTATGGCTGCAGACTTTTACGATTAAACAAAAAGTTTGTGCTTAGTTTTAAATATAATATTTGCTTTCTTATACCATATATTTTTTATTAAACAAATTTCTCAAAGTTAATTTATGAAATTTTCTCTAATGTTTCAGATACTATTGGTCTTTACCTCCAGTGAGCAAGACTTTTGGAGTGGCATGTTTGATGACCACTGCTGCATATTATCTGAATCTTTATGATGCAGAGAGCATAGCACTGATTTATGGCTTAGTGTTTAAACGACTTCAGGTTTGTAATCCAAACACTTTCCTAATACTGAAAATTCATTTTCTGATTCATTCACCATTTAATTTTCTTGATCATGTAACATTTTTGTTCAAATCTATTGCAGGTTTGGAGGCTTATCACAAATTTCTTCTTTCTTGGACCATTTTCATTTCCATTTGCATTTCGTCTTATAATGATGTAAATAGCTTCTGTGACTTACTTATACATCTCATTCTGCAGTATTTTTGTGAAATAATGATCATAATTCTTAACCATGTTACATTATGTGATCACAATTTCAGAGACTAAATTGTCATTTTGTAAATTTGAGGGATAGGAAAAAAAAATGTTGATTTACTCATTATATTTACATTGCAATATAGTCTCAAATATTTATTTTCTTTTGTAATAATGGTCTTAATAATGAATTGTACAGAGCAAAATATGGTGTTTCATTGGAAAGAGGTCCATTTGACAAGAGAACTGCAGATTTTGTTTGGATGTTGATATTTGGTGCACTCTCACTTTTGGTATGTGTGTGAAAAAATACAGTTTATTTAACCATTTTTTTTGTTCAAGTAACATATTGGTTTGAAATTCACCTCTTAGGATGAATTACCGGGTGTCCGGGGTTAGAATCTCGATCCCTGCGCATATGTTATGCAATGTGCATACCAACTGAGTTAAACTCACGAGGGACAATTTATTTAACTTTTTTTCCGTTGGAGAAATGAAAATGACTTTTCTATTGCTCCCATTTTGTTTGTTCCTTTTATTTAGTTTCATCCTTCTCTTAGGTGATGGCTGCTGTGCCATATTTATGGTCTCCATTCATGGGAATTTCTTTAGTCTTCATGATTGTCTATGTTTGGAGCCGTGAATTTCCAAATGCAAGAATCAACATTTATGGTTTGGTATCATTGAAGGTAAGATGAATTTCCAATGACTCTTCATTTGCTAGTTCTGACTGTTCTGTTTTGAGAATGGGCCATTTCATCTTACATAACCCAAAATATTTGTCTGGCTTCTACATTTCTTGCATCAAAATCAAATAATATGTTTGATGAATGAGCATATTGCAAGAAAGGTTTGTAACAAGACCTTTTCTCTTGTGAGTTGAGAAGGTAAAAAAACATTAGGATTATGCTATGCACCAACAATTTAAGAATATAAATGCAAAATATTAATAATGTTAATTAGAGGGTGCAATTGAGAAAATAAAAGTGTATTGGAAACTAAAAGTGACACTCTTTTCAAAATATTTTTGTGTGCAAATGTCACAATAATTATAGGACTGATGGATAATATTTTTAAAAATATTTCAGTTTTTTTATCAACTCGTTTTGGGTAAAATGGACATTAGTAATCTAGTGTTTAGTCATGACATAAATAAAGTCTAGTCATTAATTATTTCAGTTAAGATTCCAACTCGGATAATCTTGACCCATTTGATCTTTGCTGAAACACATCAACCAAATAGATTTTAAAATATCTCAATTAATATTTTAATATTCATGCATTTAAATTAATGTGGTGCAGCATAATGTCACTCATATCATGAATACTTTGTGTTGGAACCATTATGTTTTTTTTAGCAAAGAACCATTATGCTTTTAACCAACCATAAATGAATATATTTAGATTTAATTAATCATTTTTGTTCTGCAGGGTTTTTACCTTCCATGGGCTATGCTAGCTCTTGATTTAATATTTGGAAATCCTTTAAAGCCAGATATTCTAGGGATGGTTGCAGGACACTTATATTATTTCTTAACAGTGCTTCATCCTCTTGCTGGTGGAAAGTTCAAGTTCAACACTCCTCTCTTGGTGTATCCTTTTCTTCTATATATATCAGCTTGCAATGGTCACTCCGCAATGATTAAATCAAATTGCTCTCATTTATTTTTTGTCCACACTTATTACCATATTCCATTTCAAAATGTCACTATGAAGATTTAGAAATAAGACACTAAGATCCATGAATAGTATCACTCAAAGCACAATTCTATGATCTTGATAATTTTCTAATCCTCGGATTTTCAGGAGAAGCAATCTGAATATAAGTAAAGTCTGACTAATAATTTTTTGTCAGGGTTTAAACTTGAGTTTTCTCTATCGATTCGAACTCAAGATCTTAGACAAAGCATATTTTTCAACACTAAGATCCATAAAAAGTGTTACTCAAAGCACAATTCTATCTTAACGATGACATGATCCACAATGGCAATGAACATCATTTTTCAAATTGGATCCCTGCAGTCGAAATTTCCTACTATCACATTAATTAACTTATATTTTTACAATAGGTTGATACATTCTTATAATAGCTTACGCATCATTTAATATTATTGTTCATATGTAACATGTTGATACATTCTCAAATAATGCTTAACTTATGTTAACTAGTCACAAAATAGTGGCATATTGGGGAGAGGGTACCCAAATAAACGCTCCAGTGCAATCTAATCCATCAGCTGGAATTATATTCAAAGGAAGAAGCAACCGTCTTGGTGGAAATCAAACAACAACAAGAAGCACTTCAGAGGAAACAAGTGGCAATGCTTCTTCACCTCAGCAGCAAAATCAGGGTGATGGAGTTGCTTTTCGTGGAAGAAGTTATCGTTTAAATGGATGAGTATACGTTAATATGTTGTAATAGATGTTTACGATTTGGTTATTTGAAAGTTCGATTGAAGTTTCATTCCGTTTCAGGCGGTTTAAAGTAGTTGAACTTGAACTATAATATGAAGGTCTCATGGACTAGATGTCCGGTTTAGTTTTTAAAACATTGGTATATCGTTTTATGTTAACCGGTTAGTGTTACATTATGTCTTTAAAACCAAATCAGTTAGTGTGTTACATTGGTCTATCGTTTTATGTTATATCAGTTAGTGGGTTACATTGTTCTTAACATTTCTTGAGACCATGAATTTAACAACTATGTGTTACTGATCCCCCTAAATTTACATTGAGCGGTTTTCACTCTTCAACTTTACCCCTTTTGCATTTACATCACATTTTGACTAAAAAATTTAAAAATTAACATTGTTTAAATGGAAAGAAAAAAAAAAAAAACCTTTTTTTTTAAAAAGTCAAATTAGATCACTTCAAGTTGGCAAGACCATCAATCCAACCCAGGTGTTGCTTAAAAAAGAAAGAAAGAGAAAATCACTTCACTCAATCCTCC
>Ga0228711_1004504_pt1 | contig 21409 bp, 16 predicted proteins | sample MedpolnodulmetaG_2_FD_177996 | JGI IMG/M metagenome (GOLD analysis project Ga0228711, IMG submission 177996) | Root nodule microbial communities from Medicago polymorpha collected in Santa Monica, California, United States - brown nodules | ecosystem: Host-associated > Plants > Roots > Nodule... | reverse complement strand
TTTTCTTCTATGAGTTTTGTTGTTAATGGGGTTTTCATGTTAGCGGTGTGACTTGTTTAAGGTGCGGTTACATGGGTTTTTAGTAAGTTTGATCGTTATTTTGGAGAGGTTTTTCAAAGGTTTGGTACAAGATTTGTTTAAACTATTGCGTAGGCGTTTAGACTTTGGTTTTTGGATATGACTTCTTTGTTTGGTGTTTAGTTTTTTATTGGTTTCGAGGGCCCTCAGTGGAGGTATTTTTGTTTGTTTGTAGGCTTAAACGTACTTTTGACCCCCTAAGTTTAACATAGTTGCGACTTTGGCCCCTTATTAAAAAAAAACACTTTCCAGCCCCCTAACTTTACCCTCTTTTGCAACTTAGAGGCCCCCCTTGAAATTGACCCGGTCAAAGCCTACGTGGCGCCTCACTTAAGTGAGTTGGATGCCACTTAAGTAATTTTTTAATTAAAAATAAAGGATAAAGCCATGTGGGTATTTTATGAATTTAAAAAAAGGAAATAATAAAAGGAAAGAGGATGGGGCACGTGAGCTTCAACCCTTCTCTCGTTCTCATCAAACCCAGAACCGTGATCTCTTTCTCTTCATCTTCTTGTTCATCTTCTTCACCCATCTCCTTCATCCATCTTCACTCAACAATACCTTTTCCTTATCCTTCTTCCATCTCCATTATACTAACACTAATAAAGTCACTACTACCACCAAAGCACAAACAAAAAACAGATTTAATAGCAACACCCAAAATCAAACATAAATTCAGATCTACAAAAATGAAATCATCTCAAATAACAACTTAATCAATCATCTCAGATAATCACTTAATCAAATAATCTCAAAATTGAAAACGAACCGCATCAGGTGTCGTTGTTTCCACTTCCTCTTTTTCATGTGTTTGGATTTTTTATGATGGTCAGAGCTATGGCTATGGGAGAGACGTTGGTGTTGATGTAGAGGTTTGATTTTGAAGGGATGTTGAAGGCGGTTGAGAAGTATAGGATTATGCATATGCTGGTTTTGCCGCCGTTGATTACAGCGTTTACTAAGTCAGAGTTGGTGAAGAAATATGATGTTAGTTCCATTTGGTTGTTGAGGTGCGGTTGTTAATTGAATTGATGTTGGTGAATTAGATTCAGTTGTCGATCCTAATGCAAGTTGAATTGATGAATTTGTTGAGTATGGGTGGTGTTGGTGATGAAGATACACACGTGCCCCATCTCTAGTATCGCAACAAATTCCATAGTTATTAATCTTGGTTGAATCTTTTTTCAAAGATCTCATTGATGGCAAACACGCTCTTCTTGGCCTTCTTCAACTTTCTCAAAAAATACCAGAACTTGGATTTGGCTCACAACTTCATCCAGTAGATCTTCGAATGTTCATCTTTTCAGTAGGAGGAGCTCTCCCAACAACCTGGTACTGGTGATACTTGAAGGTGGTCATTGGGAAAGGTTGCAACTCCTTCGAGGTGTATGAAGAAATTTTTTACACGTGCCCCATCTAATTCCATTTTCTTTTTTCTTTTTTTAAATGGTCATATACACATTGGCTTTATCTTTTATTTTTAATTAAAAAATTGCCTACGTGGCGTCCAGCTCATTTAAGTAAGTAGCCACATGAGCTAGGGGGCTGGAAAGTGGTTTTTTTTAATAGGGGGCCAAAATCGCAACTATGCTAAACTTAGGGGGTCAAAAGTGCGTTTAAGCCTTGTTTGTATGAGTGTTTGTTTGGGTGTTCCACATATATACGACACACTTTTCCATTGTATGTTACATTTTAAGTCTCCTAGTCTAGCATTCCTTGTGCTTGCTAGGATTCTTTTGTGTTTTCCATAAATTTCATTTTAGCTTCTTCTTAAAAAAAAAGAAAGAACTAAATTGTGTATTTAACTAAAATAAATTGTATATTTATCTATAGGAAGTTTCTATTTCAGTTTTATTTGGTACTAAACAACATATTTAATTGTTTTCTGTAAAAAAATTCTTGCATGAACTCTCACCCAACACATTATTCTTACATCCAACCAATTAAAATATGACGTATATTAACTTTAAAAAAAGTCTGATTTTAATTAAGGAAATGGAAACATAAATGTTGGTGGGTGGTTTTTGTCGGTTAAAGAAAGTGGAAAAAGGAGAGAGAAATATTAAAACTAATGAGAAAACAATTCTGATATTAATTCCTTTTATTATTTTAATGAGGTGTTTGATTTTAATTGGTTGGGTGTAAGAATGATGTGTTGGGTAAGAGTTCACGTAAGAATTTCTCAAGTTAATCCTAACAACTTTTTATTTTAGAGTAAAAAATGATTCTTTTTGCAAAATAATAATATATTTTAAAAACTTAAAAAGAACACTATTTTTTTTGTTTTTTTTACTTTTTCTAAAAAAAAGCCGAAACTGATGCACTCAAGATCTTCCACATATTTGGAAATAGCAACCAATGTATCATTTTTAAGTCCCTAATCAAATTCCACAATCAGTTAGTGACCAAAAACTTTAAATTAATTGTACTGATTCAGAAAGTGGTTCTATATGCTAACATATTCAATTTCAAGCTAGCAAGAAGCTATTTATTTCCATGCAATACTAATATATTATAGCACAACAATATTTGATTATGGGACCAGTTGTGGTAGAAGTGAAGTTCTTATTCTAAATTAGCAAGAAGCTTCAACATAAAAATATAAATAAACAAATAAAAAAAGAGGTTATAGTTTGTGGGAGATATCTTGGCCACTCTTCTTTCACAATGGAGGATTCTTGAGCTCTCTTTATAGTGATTATGATCAAAGAGCTTGGATGGGACAAAAAAGTATTCAAAGACACGATAATGTAGTTTGTTGGAATTGACCAGTCAATTTGAATTTCCTCTTTTGTGTTAACTTTCTCTGTTCTATGTCTGTTTTTTATTTACACCGTACCTTTGGTACATTGTTTCCTTTCTTGTTTTTTGTTTTTTAGGGTGGTAGCAAAGCGCTATCCAGCCCCAAAATATATTAAGAAAAGAAGGAAACAAATACAAGCTGGAGGGGGAAAAACCAAACTCCAGAATTAACAAAATCTATAATTAGGCCAACCTAGTTTATCCTTAACAAAATGCTCTCTAATGAAATAAGGAACATCTTGCCAAACCGTATAACTGTCTATAGAGAAAGATTGATTAGCAAGAGTATCAGGCTATCAGCAACTTGATTTCCTTCCCTAAGCAATTTCTGTTTCTAATCAAAGCCATAACATTACTCCATCTGTTTCTTACCTCCCAAGGCACCTTGTCTGGTTTTTTTGTGGCAAACATTGTTCCAATCCATTTGGTGCGCAATTTCCACTGAAGCCACATAGCTCAGTTTGAAAGGAAGTTTTGATACCAAGAGGTTCAGCAAAACAAATTAAAGCATCTGCTTCCGCATTCCTAAAAATACCCCCACCCCCACAACCTGATTCTCCAGGGTTAACTTTTGAAGCTCCATCAATGTTGCATTTCAACCATGAATGAACAGGAGGATGCCAAATCACTTCTTTAATAAAATTGAAACAGAAGTAAATATATTTTTAACTCCCTACAAATATTCCCTCAAAAAAAAGAAAAACTCCCTACAAATATATCATTTTTGACTTTTTAATTAATGCGATTTTCTTTTTTAATTCTTAACAGATATATTTTATTTTGCTTTTGGTCTTTTGTTTTAGTCATTGAAAAATTGATTTATAATGAAACTGGTCCCCCCTTAAGTGTTGAATATTTGATTTTAGTCATTTCAAATAAGGATTAAGATGAATATTACAAGAACTAATTTCAAAAAGAGAATTTTTTTTTGCAAGGACCAAGCAGAGCACCAAATATAAAAAACTAAATGTGATATATTTGCAAGGAATTAGGGAAACCAATATTTACAAGGACTAATTATAGCAAAAAAATGGTATATTTGCATAAACAAAAAATAGGTCTGAGCCATATTGAACTTTTTAAGGGAGTGGAAATATGTGAAAGTTCATATATGTTTGGTTCAACTATGATAAAAATTGATTTTATCTTATGAAGGTAAAAATTGGTTTTTTGAATGAATTAATTTTGTGAATTGATTTTAGTTAAAAACAAGTGGAATGTGAAGTAATTTTTTATTCGGACACGTAGCAGTAAAAGTGGGGTAGAAATTATGTTTAGAGTCACATTGTACAAGAAGGTCAAACTTTTGAGACTAAACAGATTAATTTTAGGCATAGTTCTTCCTCGAGTGTCAAGTGAGATCTTAGCCATTGATTTAATTATCCAAGTTTCATAAAAATAATAAAAAATCAATTGAACGGTTGGGATTTTATCTGGACATCCTCCAATGTAAAACTCATGGGAGAGAATCCCAATCCACTAATTTCTCTATGGTGTGATTATAATTACATGTGTCAAATTTCAGAACTTGTATTTGTTCTACACTAAGTTAAACGTGCGGTGAACATGAAGCTACAAGAGATAGTTTCTGCGTTTTATTGGATTGGGAACCGAGAATACAATAATCCCACAGCTCAACCAAACATGCTACTAATTGTGTTATTAGTGATGTATGCATACATACATTAAGACATTTTGTTTGATATTTTGAAACTTTTTGACTACCTTGTGTATATGTTGTTATCTTTGTTTACGTTTGAAGAGACTATATCCTTCTCTTACTATTTAAGTGCATTACAAGTCAATGATTAATATAGCAAAAACCATATTTACCCGCATCAACAACTTATCCAACGTTTCCTAATCTTATTCTTTAGCACAACATACCATATCAGGAATGGAGTTCGAGTTTTCACATCTAAATTTCCTTTAAGTACATCATAAACATATATGGTGTGTTATCATTGTTCACCAAACATGTCCTAAGTTCTATGTTACACTTATAGTGAAGATTGCATGGCAAGATATTATGACCTCTAAATATGTTGTCTATAATCATCGCGGTGAAATACTAGACCATACACTCTCATTCAATGAACAATTTGTTGATGCAGACGGATCTCCGTGAATCATCTTATGCGAAGAAAATGCTGGCTGTCTCGGTTGAGGAAGAACCATTGATTCACTTCCCAATAGAACCACAACATTTGACATGGTCGGCCTATGTTGTGGATCTTCCTGCACACACAAGAGCCCAATATGAATGCACCTAAGAACTTCAGACTCATAATCAAGACATGATTCCAATAATATAGGATCCACAACTTCTAATCCTTTTCCTTCATTCCACAGCTTCCAAGCCTGCCATAGTTCAAAATTAGCAAAAGTGAAGTGGTATGATATATACTACTATTAAATCAAAGTGTTTAATTAATGAAATTACATATGCTAGCAGAGTCGGGGCAAGTTCGGTTATGTAAAAGCCGCCATTCCTTTTCCCACCGATGATTTCAAGCATAATTACGCCGAAGCTGAAGACATCAGATTTCACGGAGAATAGTCCCTCCATTGCATATTCTGGAGCCATATATCCACTATTTTGTACATTACCATCATATACATCTGGAAAATTAAACACGAATGCAACGACGGAAAATAAACAAAAAAGATGAATGAATTAAGTTGACTTACTGTGTTCCCACCACTCTTTTTGTGTTTGCTGTATTCTGATTCTCCGAAAACATCCTCGCCATACCAAAATCTGATATTTTTGCTACTAGTTCATGGTCTAACAACACATTGTTTGGCTTTAGGTCTCGGTGAATGATTTTAAGCCGAGACTCCTCGTGCAGATAAAGTAGTCCTCTTGCTATGCCGCCAATGATGCCATAACATGTCTTCCAATCAAGTTTAGGACGCTTGTTTGGATCTAGGATGGCAAAACAACAAGATTCATTCATCTTTTGCGAAATTAAATCCAAATCAATGTTACATGTGGTATGTGGAATGTTCATATATAAAAAGTAAGCAAGAACAACGAAAAACAAACCAAAGATAAATTGATCAAGGCTTCTGTTTGACATGAATTCATATACGAGTATCTTTTCCTCTCCTTCTAAGGCACATCCCAACAATTTAACCAAATTCCTGTGTTGAAGTTTAGCTATTAGAATGATCTCATTTTTGAATTCTTCAATGCCTTGCCAAGACTTTCTTGACAATCTTTTTACAGCCATTTCATTACCATCTGGTAGAACACCCTGCAATTAAATTCCAAAATCAAGCATCACATCAAGACAGTTATGTTAACCGGGTTAAATTTTAGTGAAATGTAAATTAATCGATATATGTGACCTTGTAGACGGCACCAAACCCTCCTTGTCCAAGCTTATTTGTATTAGAAAAGTCACCGGTAGCCGCCTTAATGGTTGCTAAAGTCATGAACAACAGTTGATCAGAACTAATCAACTCTCCTTCTTGTGTGATTGCTACATTTTTGTGGATAGACAATTCTTGTAATAGCGTCCTTTCGCTTCTTTCTTCATCTGTTTCATTTTGTTATTGGAAAACACAGTTATAGAAATGAAGTAATAGAGAACTAAGACTAGTTAGTTATATTAGTTTGTTAGTTGTTCTTCTCGTTAACTATATAAGCCTTACATATCCCTTGTTGTAATTAATTCTCTAATCATGGATTTACTTTTCATTTTAGTTTTCTATTATCAATGACTTCTATTAGGAATAGTAATAAAGACTGAAGTTTCTTATAAGAATTGAAATTTACAAGTGTACAAGTTCTTCACCTTTGCCTCTATCATTTTTCTGCCGGAGGCAAGCAGTACACAACCCAATAAGAACTGCCAATATCGAAATTGAGCCGCATATAGTTAACACATACATCCAAGGCTTCCATTTCCCTCCTTGTAAATTGAAAGAAGCTTTATATCAAATATAAAAAAAATATATCCATAGAGTCTAAACCTTTATGGCTTTGAAATTCAAGCATGCAATAGTAACAAAGTGAATTACTTAAGAAAAAGCATGCAACAATTTCATGATATTAACATGTACATATATTTTGTCAAATTCAAAAGCCTTGAATTACCTTTGGAAGTTGGGAAAATCAAAAGGGATGCAGCTGATGAAGCATTAAAAAACTGAAAGAGATCGAACCTAACGTTGCAATTTCGACTAACAATAATCCCTCCTTCCCTGTATGAGCAGCATGCATTGAGTTCTGTGACTGCAGAACTCAAACAACTTCCGCAGTCCGTTTCAGAAACGTCCTTCGTACATTCGACAAGTCCATAAATTCTTTCCTTCTTCGCGGAAAACTCAATTTCCGCAGTTGCAAACATATTCTTAGCCAGATTAAAAGCAGCCTCATTTGAGAGATTGTTCATTAAATAAGTCAACACTTGTTGGAAACTAGTAGGATCCGAAACACGCTTCTCTAGATCATTTTGCTTAGGATATTTTCCAGTATAAACCGCGTCTGAGAAAAACATCTGAAACGAGTACCGAACTTGACAAAGTTCATACCATATCATTGCATCCTCACTCTGACACCTATTCATTAAATCTTTGCTTGCTTTCTCAATGCATTCCTTGCAAACTGTGAAATTTATTATGTCTCCTCTGCATAGTGCCTGTCCATACACTTTGTCAAGTCCTTGTCCTATTGATGTGTTGTTGAAGTAACTTGCGTTTGAAGCTACTATGTTGGAAGAGAGTGTTTCCATGAGAAGCTTGAGATTCTTATGGAATGAAGTGTTGGAAGTGTAAAATGGGAAATTATCTGGACAATAAGTATCTATAACAAGATGGTCTGTACCAGAAACAACATGTAACATTAAAATGATGATTAACATAATCATAGTTGAAGACATTTTATCTTTGTCCATGATCACAATTTCTATTGATCATCTTTTCTGCCAAAAGCAAAACAGTTATATTTACAGCAGATAATAAAGTCAAACACATATTCAAGCATATTTTAATTAATCTCAATTGTGCAATAGCAAGAGATTTAGGTAGTTACTACAACAAGGTTATAGTCTATGATCAACAAGGTATTAAATATTCGTTGTTTTACCGAGTCTTAATCAAATAATCAGAAGAACCACAGTTACTAGTCTTTGTTTTATAATAAAAAATTACACAAGTCAATAACTAAGATTTCAACCTTACTAATTACTTGAGTTACAAGCAAAGGCCGGCTAGAATATTGTAACATGCAAATGCAATTATATACTATAGAATTAATATATACCACTGTACCAGTTGAAGTCTTAATTTAATATTTTGGTAACATCATCATTAATATACTAATATATACTTAGTCGCATTATGAAGTAAGCTGTATACTATTCTTGAACGACTTTCATTGAAGCATGAAACTGGCCAAGATAAAATCACAAAACAAGAAAGTTTTGATTTTGTTGAGATCTATGTTCACGCTTAAAACTAACATCAAATCCTGAATTCTAATTTTTGAAAGTCAAAGTTCTTGTTCTGAATTTTGAAAGAATGGAAAAACTTTGTCCCTAGCACTTATTTTTCCATCTATATATCCATTTTGCAATTTTTGTGCACAATCTCTACAGCATGACCAATTCCCATATGAACTAACTCAATATATTATATTCACTAATTTTTTAAATGACAGCATGCTTCTTCTCATTTCCTATTATAATATGTCGTTTTTGCAAACATAATAATTTAATCATTATTCTAACATTACGCTAATTCAAGTAGAATTAGATTTAGATTTTTTAAACAAGATCTCGGATTCGAGTTTAGTAAATGAAAAATCAGCAGTGCTAAATACAGCGACATCCTTTTCCCCGAATGCATCCCAAAACAACCACCCACCAATCAAAAAGCTGGCCCAATGGAATTCACGGGGTGCTTTTTACGGAAATACGGAAGTCAAGAAAATAGCCTTGCCAAAATACACAGGTCGCGATGTATCGTGAAACTACTTTTCGGGATGAATAGCATTATTGATGAAAAATATATACTTGGTGAGGCCACATTAAATTTCCCTAACCACGTTCTTTTAGATTAGTCACAAAACTGATAGTTGCTTTGTACGTATAATAATATTGTGAGGAATGATGAAATAAAAGTCTTATCTGTTATGCATAAGTGGGTCCACTACTTAAATATATTTACACTGTCATTGTTATTACTTATTACAACTAAATTTCAAAAGTAATAACATTGCATTGGTGCTTCTTAATCCACACAATACAATACTAAAAACGACATTAGTCTGGTAAGTACAACTCAATTGGTAGCTGTAAGGACGTTAATATATAGGGGTCTTGTTGAAATCCGAGATTCTCCATTTCTCCACACTTAAGGTGTGCGAGTCTAGCCACTAAAATACTTGACAAAAAAAAAAAACAGATTACATAGCTAGACGAAGGGTTTAATCTCATTTCATTTACATTACATGGGCAAGATATCAGAAACAGTTAAGAAATTGACTGAATATTCTTCCAAATCTAGCTCATTTTGATCATTAACTCTGAGTCTCCCTACAGAGAAAGGAGGTTTTCCTGGTTGACCAAGCATTACAGATTCATTCATCAACATCAAAACAACAGAAGACATGGTTGGCCTATCAAATGCATCTTCTTGAACACATAGCAGTCCAATATTCATGTATCTCAAAAACTGGTCTCCAGGGCATAATAACAATGGATCCCTTAACTCCAATCCCTTTCCTTCATTCCATAGATGCCATGCCTGCAGAATGATTAATAAAGAATGATGTTAAGAAATCAGTAGTACTTCTGCATGTAGTAGATTGAGATTATGGACACTTACATATGCTAGAAGGCTAGGAGTGGTTTTAGAGTAACAGAAACCCGCGTTACGTTTCCCTGTAATGATCTCAAGCAATAATACTCCAAAGGCAAAAACATCAGATTTTATGGAATATAGACCCTCCATTGCATACTCCGGAGCCATATATCCGCTGCAAAATGGGTAGTTTTAAGCATGTAAACATGTCCATATGAAGTGTTAAGTTTAACTTTGTAGCCTCAAGGAATAAAGTTCAAATTAATCAAAAAAAAAAAAGAAGCATGTAAACATATGCAAAAGGAAAAATGTTCATGGAAGGTACTAGGTGCTTACTATGTGCCAACTATTGTAGTAGTGTTAGCTTCACCTTCACTTCCTGCAAATATTCTGGCCATTCCAAAGTCTGAAATCTTTGGGTTCATGTCATTGTCCAGCAACACATTACTTGCTTTCAGATCTCTATGTATTATTTGAAGTCTAGAATCTTCATGAAGGTAAAGGATTCCTCTTGCTATTCCATGTATTATATCAAGCCATTTCGTCCAATCCAGCTGAGCATGTTGCTCTGGATCAATAAAAATATAAATGTGAAATGACCCAAAACTTGTAAAATGAATGAATGTTGCAATCAATTCATTCATTGAATACTAGGTCTAGCGTAACTGGTTGATGCACAATATGTCGGTGAATGTTGTAAATATAGGAGTACTGTGTTCAATTCTTACTACTTACCGAAAATAAATACCATCCTTAAGAAGGACGAAAATTTGGAATATACTACTTACCGAAAAGGGCAACATCAAGACTACCATTCGGCAAATATTCATATACAAGAAGCTTCTCTTCTCCATCCACACAAAATCCCAGAAGTTTTACAAGATTTTTGTGTTGAAGTTTCAATATCAGCATAACCTCGTTAATGAATTCTTCTGAGCCCTGCTCAGAGCAAATTGAGAGCCTTTTGATTGCCACTTCTTGGCCATCACTAAGTATACCCTGCAAATAAAGAAGCAAAACTCTATCTAAACTTCCTTATGATGTTCATGCAAAAATGGTGAATAAACTTGAATTCTATTTACCTTGTAAACAGGCCCAAAGCCACCTTCCCCGAGCTTATTTGAATCGGTGAAGTTTCTGGTAGCCACACGAAGAGATGCAAGATCAATAAAAGGGAAATCCTTACATATTTTTCGGTTTCCATTATTACCTAAATACAAGAACCAAATAAATTAGAAACTACTGACATAGACACTCACACTTGTCGGAGTCGGACACCAGAAACACTTTAAATTTAAAGTATTGGTGCTACAATATATACCATAAAATAAATGAAAAACACTGATATACAATCTCCAAACAACTTACTTTGCCAATTTCTGAGAAAGCACAAGTAGCAAATGGAAATTATTATCACCAAGCCTACCCCAACCGTAATTGCTGTAATCATCCATATTTTGCTTGAATTATCTGCACAAAAGATCAATCAAAACTAGCTTTGACAGAATGTTTAAGAATAAAAGGAAAACTTGAGAAATGCTTACTTTTCCCTCCTATGTTGGTTGAAGACTTTGTTTGTTCTTTTTCACCAAGATAAAATGGATAAAATTCATATCTCAAATAACAGCTACGACTCATAACTCTAGCACCAATGGAGGCATAACAGCAACCTGGTATATCTCCAATAGCACTTAGCAGACACCTACTGCAATAATTGGATGATAAATCTCTTGTACACTGCACTAAGGCATATAGTGTTTTATCGTCAAAGGGTACTTCTCCAGTAGCATACATATTAGCAGAAACATTAAAAGATGCTATCTTGGTAAGACTATTCAACAACTTATTCACAGAAGACTCATATTTTACCGGCTTTGAAATATTCTGTACATTATCTTTTCCAATGTTTCCAGTGACATTCAATGAGCCTATGAAATTTTTATTGGAATAACGTACTTGACAGAACTCTTCATATACAACTGCTTCTTTTGATTGAGGACAGAGTTTTACAATGTCCGCTATTGCGTTTGTTACGCATTTGAGGCAAGTTTCATTTGAAACAAAGTCGAGACACATGTAGAGGCCATAAACTCTATCTAGGCCAATTCCTGAAGAAGTATTGCCAAATTTGGAGATTGAATTTGAACCATTAGAGGGTAAAGAGAGAAGGAGGTTACTGAGATTGTTCTCAAAGGAACTTTCATTTGCATAACTGTTTCTTGTGGAACAAATTTCATATGGAGGATCTGCAAAGGCAACATATGAAAGAAAAGCAAGAGTACAAAGAACAAGGAAAAATTGAATGAATTTGGAAACTATAGGATACTGAAACATTTTTTTTCTTTTTCTGATTCTAAAAAGTTGGTGGTTCTATTTCAATAAAAAAAATTATCTTCTCTCTTAGGTGAGTTAAGCATGTTCAATTACCAAGAAGCAGCTAAGCTGTTTAATGATTCAAACTAATGAGAGTCAACTTTAAGCAATAGTACTTATTTTAAATATTGTAGTACTAAGCAAGAATAAGAAATTCAGCTAAAGGATTTTGAAATGTTGATTAAAATATATCCAAAACTTGAGATTTGAAAAAATGAAAGAAACTAGTAGTTTTGTTGACCTGGACTATATGCTCTAATCAGTGTGTTCAATTATTTTATATTTTTGACACATTGTTATTACAGTGTAATATGTTTTTGGTCATCTAGATATAACATTTACTTTTAGTCCCTCTAAAATTTTTCTTTGAATTTTGGTTCATCTAAATTTTTTGTTGGCAATTTTAGTCCATGTTTGATAAGACTTTAGAATATCATTATAAAAATTTAACGATTTATTTTTTATTAATTTATTTATAACTTAATATTAAAGATTAAATTGTTAAATTAAAAATTAATTAAGTTAATGATATATTTATTTAGAACATATTTAACCCTTGTCAATATTATTATTTAGAGTTAATAGTGCTTTACCCCTTATAATATAAGTCATAATCAGTCTATTTCTCTGAAGAAGAAAAAAAATGGTGCCGAATTCCTACCCGACAAAAAAAAAATTGGGTAACTATATCCAACTGAGTTGTCATAAATATAGTGGTTTAGAAATAGAAGTCAGGAGTTATTTAGCTTTTAGCTGATTGTTTACTGATTTACTTGTTTTACAAGCAATCGGGTTGGTTAGTTGCAATTTAACCGAATCTGTTAGAAATTGAAAATGTGAAACATATAGTAACTTCGAGTCAATAATAGGATGGAGCAAGGGAAACACTAGCATGCTAAGGTGGTAGCAATGGATCTTGATCTAGTTTGTATCAGCTACAAGAGGAACTTAACTCACACGACTACCGTCTCCAAGCAATCTAAATATTAACAAGTTCAACTTAACAAATTAAAAGATTTTTTCATATGCATTCTCTATCTTAGAAATGGAAGCTAAGAAAAAGAAAATACCCCCCTCCCACTCCCCGTAATGTAGGCTATATTATTCATTAAACTGAAATCTTAATATAGTAGAAACAAATTATAAAATTCCAAAGTATGGTACATTGAAAACAAATTCATCTAATAAAAGGAAAATCAAATTCCTCTTAAAAAGTTGAGAATTATTATTTTTTGAAGCAAATAACACTTTACGTATCCCAAAAAATATAACATACACACTGTAGTCACTATTATGAGAATTTTTTTTTAGATTCATTAAAAATTGATGTATATGATCTATATTATAAATCATATACATCAGCTCTCCAATGAACGAAAAAAAAAATGAATTTTTATTTATAATAGTGACAAAATTTACTTGATAACTTATGCAACAAAAAACCACTTTATCAGAGTTGCTCGTCGAAATCATTATCTTCTTTAGTTTTTAACATCAAGCCTACAAACCCTTGCATCCTTATAGATTCTGCCCGGTCTGCAGAAGTAGTTCTTTTTTGGTGCACAATGACTATCTTGTGAGCATATACACAACCCTTCCAATGCACATCCATCTTTTAGTATTGTCACCCCCTTTTTAAGTCCAAGCACTTGGTCTGTCCAATCACTAGAGAAAAGTCTATGCGGATCATATTTCTTTTTAACCTTCAAAAACCTATTTGCCTTATTATATTTTTTTATTGCCCCCACAAATCCTATATTTCTATTTTTTCCCCAATGGGGTAACCCTCCATATTTGAACAACCCTATTTGTTCTATCTCTTCAATTATATCTTCATAAAGCCTAGGACTCAATGGATCTTTACTGCGGTAATATATGATGTCAAATTCCACAGCATCCTTTGTTTTTCCCAAGTATGCACTAGAAGTTGTAACATAACGCATGAGGATTCCATTGTACAATTCTAAGCCACACAGTGCCTTTGGCTCTAACTCAACCAGCTTTTTAACATCTTCAATGAAGTATTTTACAGTAGATAAGGGAATACTAAATGCTGTATCATAGTTGAATGGTCCCTTAATTCTTGAGTCCCCTATACACGCTGTGCTCATTTGATCATCCAAACCATCCAAACATGTCCCTGATGACTGTATTCGGTTGTTAAATCCAACAACGGGGTATCCGATAAATGTTCCTACAAAATATCAAATTGCACTCTTTCATGTTTTATTGATAAAAAGGGTTAAATATGTATTTGGCATTCTTTTATTTAGTACTCGTAATTCTAAATATCTATTTCAAACTTTGATTCCTTTAAATTTTCAATTTTACTCCCAATTTTTTTTTTTTTTTAACAAAAATTCACTTTGCATGTTTCAAGTGACTTATTTTAAAACCCATTTGGATTAGTTTAGTGGCGTTGGTTTAAAATTTGGAGAGTCATCCTCTCGAGTATCAGATTCGATATCAATTTTGGTGGTTAGTTTGACTTCTTAAAAAAAAGAAGAAGTGATACCATGTTATTATTAAGACCTTAGAATATTATTAGTTAATAATTTAACAATTTCATCCTTGGTTATAAGACCATTTAAAAAAAGAAGTTATGTTTCTAAATATGAGAATATCTACAAATTTTTAGATCCGTTTATTACTTGTTTTCCAAATACATCTCTTATTAATAATATCTATGTATCTTGAAATATGAAAAGAATTTTACATTAAACATATTTATACACAAAGGACAATTTAGTAATAGTGACATACATTTGTGACAAATTTATCACTCCAACAATTTTTCTCAATACTTGTGATTTTTTTAAAAATGATCATATAAAAAGGGACGAAGGAATATTTAATTTTTAGTCTTTATTAATTTATCTATAACTTTAAATTAAAGATGAAATTGTTAATTTAAAGAACAAATAGCTAAGTTGACCTTTTAAAGTCTTAACAATGACATGTCATAAAAATAAGTCATATAAAACATGTAACATGAACTTTTATAAAAAAAATAAAATTAAAGACTAAAATTGAAAACTAAATTTTTTGAGAGATAAGTTTGAACTAAGTATTAGAAGGACTAAAAATAAAAGTTAATATATTTTGAGGATGAAAAAATATATTTAACCATTCATTAAGCAAGAGTATATTTTTTTTGTCAAGTAGTCTATTAACTACATATTTACCTATTAAGATGAATAAATGAGGTGTTTGAAATTTGAATCCTAATTCTCACATGCATATATATATAATGTAATGTCCATGCTAATTATGCTAAACTCACTAAAATTAAGAGAGAGCATATTTAAATACAATGACTTTTAAAATGTGTTTAAAAAAATACCATTGTTATTAGACAATCCATAACCAATGCCTGCCAATGTTTCGGTGGTCAACTTTCCACTAATGCACTTTCCGTTAGTATCGTGTGTTGCTTCTTGAAGCTCCTCTGTTAATAACAACAACAATTGTAAAAATAAAAATAAAAATTAAGCATAACAATTTTAAGTTTCTACGGTCCTCTGTTTCGGTAGGTTTGTTTTCTAAATTAATAATTATTTTTATGAAATAAAGAGTTATTTATCAACTTTTATATTTTAAGAAATATCATTTTATAAGAAAAACATTATTTTATTGTTTATAAAATTCATATCTTTTTTTTACATTTTTTCTGAAAAAATAATCAATTTTCACTATTATAAATAATAAAGATTAGTTATTATTTTGACAAAAAAATGTTAATTATTATAATTGTAAATGATATAAACTACATGATTTTTTCCTTTAAAAACACAACTAATTTAATTATTAATTTAATGACACAACATATTTTTTTTTTTTTTTTAAGAGGCTAAAATGAAATATATATTACCACATGAAAGCGTTATTCCCCGCACAAGGTGTACCAAGGAATAAATGCAAGGTCTGAACAATATTTACAAAGGGAACTACAATAGCAAGAAATAAGCAAGAAACAGTAGTACTCTACAAGTTAAGTTTAAGACATACATTGTAATGTAATAAAATTAAGCTGATTAACCTGTAGTTCTAGCAAGTGTTAATGTGGCCGAAGGTGTTGAGCGAAGTCCAATGGAATCATATAAACCATTTCCAAATGTATTTATAGAGACACGATCATCAATTCTATAAAGAACCTTTTGTTGACTTGGATACCATGTTACATCGGCAAATTCATGCTTGCTGCCAAAAGTAATCAATTCATCACCCAAATCAAAATCATTTTTTGTCAAATATGTAAGAGATCGCTTGAAGAGGGGTTCCAATTGTAGGGTAACCTATAAAATAGTAAGTGGTAATAGACAAGTCAAACATCATGTTAGAAACTTAAAACTCGAGTGTAATTCATACGAATTTTATTTTTCTATACTTACAATCACAGATTCACAAAACTTCAAATTCTATAATTACAAAACATAGGTAATTTCGGTATGTTATCATCAGGATCAAAAAATTTCAAAGACACAAGTGAAGCTGGAACACAAAACCTTTGAATTCAACACTTATCTTTTTGCTACAAGATTTAACTAGAGGTGTCAATAGAGCCCCAAATTTCAAAGCCCCCACCAAGTCCACTATAAAATCTTTTTATTTGTGGGCCTTAAAAAGCCCCGTATTAATTATTTAAAAAAAAACGGTAAAAAAAAAGTTTTTTTAGGTAAAAAAATAATAATTTCGGTAAAAAAAAGTTTTTTTTACATAAAAAAATAAATTCCGTAAAAAAAGAAGTTTAGGTAAAAAAAAAGTTATTTTTTAGATAATTTTTTTTTTTGGTAAAAAAAGTTTATTTTTTTTTAAAACTTAAAAAAAAAATTATTGAAATTTTGGGGCCTTTTGATTTTTTTATTTGTGGACTTGCATAAATGTGAGCCTTTTAATCTTGTGAATATTCAAACCCCCTTACTATGTGGGCCGGAGCCAAAACTTCAAGGCCCCATGATATTGACACCTCTAAACTTATCTGGTGTGACTGAGTTGTTTTCCAAGTATAAATCTAGATCTTAAAAAAGTATAGATCTAATGTGTAGTTTATTAAGAATTTTTCTTTGTTAATCAGAAAAAAAAGTTAATGATAACAATATTTTTTATTTTTTTTGGAAAACTCGGTATCCGATTCACAAATCGACCAATCCCACCACCAACTTGCGGGGACCCCATTTAAAGTCAGAGCAAGTTCTGTATGGACTTAGCCCACCGAAATTGACACTAGAGGGAATCGAACCTGAGACCTTTGGAGGAGCAAACTCCAAGATCCCAAGCCAACAACTAGGCCAACCCCAAATGGGTTTAATGATAACAATATTAATATCCTAAAATCACAAATAATCTGAGATTGATAAATATTGCTCTTTAAACATTTATAATAAGATGGATTTACTACTAGAAATACAAAATAAAAGGAGCATACCTGAGAAATAACTCCAAGAACCCCTAAAGAAACTCTGGCTGCATTAAGATCTTGGTGAGATTCATTCAGATTTCGAACCTTGGCATATCCATCTTCACATCCTGCAGGGCTAACTATTCTAATTTGTGTTACATACTCATGAACAGCACTTCCTTTACCCCACAATGTACTTCCATGAGCACCAGTGCTAATTAGGCCACCAATGGTTAAACCCCACCAATATGGTGTATTTGGCAGAGCCATTTCAAACCTTGCAGCCTCATTAATGATCTCTCTCAATGTTACACCGCTCTCTACTGTCATTCTCAACACTTTGACATCGATTTTCAACACACGGTTGAGATTTTTTGTGCTTATTAGAAGTCCATTATCATCGGGACAAGCTAGCTTTGGTATGCTGTGAGAGTATCGCGTTGCAACTTTCATTTTTCTGTTGTTTTTTGAAGCTAACGCGACTATTGATATGAGCTCTGCCTCTGTGGTTGGGTACATAACCTCGCTAGCTCTGCAAATGCTTCGATCGGGGAACACACCATTTGAATTCGTGATGGTGCAGTTTTTATTATTTGATGAACACTGAATTGGATCAGCTGGAGGAGTTGAAATTACTCCATATATTATAAATAGGAAGATAAAAATAGTGGACTTGAATTCTTGTTCTCTCATGATATTTGAGCATATCATTAGCATTCTCTAGCTATAGTTGATATTTCTTATCTATCTCTATGATCTTCTATGTGCTATTTATAAAACTAAAGTGCAGCGTTTTTGTTAGCTTAGTGATTGATAATGGCTAAGATCAAGGGTCAACTATAGCCTACCTCAATTTTATTAGATTTATATATACATACATGCGTAAATCGAGCATTGACTTCTAATAATAAACATCGAGTAATGGGTAACATGGTGACTAGAAAAGCAAAAATAATAACATAGGTATTGATTAATGACAAATTTATTTTTATCCAACTCAGCTGTTCATGATACCATATCATCAAAAACAAGGGGACTGAAAAAATATTAGTATTACATATCATAATCCATGCTTCATTTCTTATGGAAGAATGTATGAGAAATACAGTGGATGTTGTTAATTATTTGCTTTTAGGACTGCATTATGTGGCCTTTCTTTATGTTTATTTTATTTTGTATCAGTTATTTTCAGTCAATTAGTGGTTCCTACATTTTAGGAGCAAGTAGTTGTTACTGGCTGAAGAGTTGGCAACATGTGTTGTTTAGTTTGTTTTTTAAATTACTTAAGTGTAGTGCTTCTGCCATAATGAAAAAACTGATTTCCTATTCCTACTCAACCTGCAACTTCCTTTTCTATTCTTCTACGTTTTTCATCATTCAGTCATAAAACCTACAAATTGGTAGCAGAGCTATCATCTTACGGGACTTGTGAAAATGGAAACCGAAACAAATTTCTCACACGTTGCTCCTCCAATCTTTGATGGGGAGAACTATGACCTTTGGGCAGTAAGAATGGAGTCTTACCTAGAGGCTTTGGATCTTTGGGAGGCCGTGGAAGAAGATTATGAAGTTCCTCCGCTGCCAAATAATCCTACCATGGCTCAGTTAAAATATCATAAGGAGAGAAAAACTCGGAAGGCAAAGGCAAAATCTGTTCTTTTTTTCTGGTGTTTCACAAACTGTTTTGACCAGAATTATGACCCTCAAAACAGCAAAAGAAATCTGGGATTATTTGAAGGAAGAATACGCGGGGGATGAGAGGATTCGAGGCATGCAAGTACTGAACTTGATGAGGGAATTTGAATTGCAGAAAATGAAAGAGTCTGAGACAATCAAAGATTACTTTGACAGATTGCTATCCATTGCAAACAAGGTTAGGTTACTTGGCACTCAATTTGCTGATTCCAGAATCGTTGAAAAAATTCTGGTTATAGTGCCTGAGAGATATGAAGCATCAATAACCACCTTGGAGAACACAAAAGATTTGTCTAAGATCACCTTAGCGGCAGTTTTACATGCCTTGCAGGCTCAAGAGCAACGAAGGCTCATGAGGCAAGATCAAGTGGTTGAAGGTGCTTTACCAACCAAACATCATGCAGGTGGAAGTACTACAAACAACCAAAGCAAAGATAAGGGGAAAAGGAAAAAATTTCCGCCTTGTGAGCACTGTGGAAAATTGGGACATCCGCCATTCAGATGTTGGAGAAGACCAGATGCAAAATGCAACAAATGCAATCAACTTGGGCATGAAGCAGTGATATGCAAAGGCAAGTCTCAACAAATTGAAGTCAATGCCCAATTTGTAGAGCAAGACGAAGAAGATCGAATGTTTACAGCATCATGTTTTTCAACGAAGAGTGGCTCAAAATGTTGGTTGATTGATAGTGGCTGTACAAACCATATGACATATGACAAAACTCTTTTCAAAGATTTACAACCTACTAAAGTTTCAAAGGTCAGAATTGGGAATGGTAGTTATATTCCTGCAAAAGGAAAAGGAACCATCCTAATTTCAACAACTTCAATTATAAAAACAGTCTCAGATGTTCTTTATGTACCTGATATTGACCAAAATTTGCTTGGTGTGGGTCAGTTGTTAGAAAAGGGATTTAAAGTAATTTTTGAAAATAAGCATTGTGTTATCTTTGACACTACTGGTCGGGAGATGTTAAAGGTTAAAATGAGGCTTAAAAGCTTCTCATTTGATCCAACTGAGGAGGAGCAAACAACCTATGTCAGCTATGTTAGTTCGACATAACTTTGGCACAAGCGACTTGGTCATTGTCATATTCAAAGAATGTTGAACATGGAAAAGAAAGATATGACAAGAGGTCTACCGGTATTGTCCAATCATTTGCCAAATTGCAATGCTTGTCAATTTGGTAAACAACACAGATTACCATTTCCCAAAACAACTTGGAGAGCCTCTCAAAAATTGCAACTCATTCACACCGATGTGGCAGGACCTCAAAGAACACCACCATTACAAGGTAGTCTCTACTTCATTCTATTCATAGATGATTTTACAAGAATGTGCTGGATTTTTTTTCTTGAAATTCAAGCATGAAGTGGCTGGAGTATTTGTAAAGTTCAAAAAAATGGTGGAAAATCAAAGCGGTTGCAAGATTCAATTTTTGAGGTCTGATAATGGCAAGGAGTATACATCAACACAATTCAATTTGTTTTGTGAAGAAGCTGGAATTGAACATCAACTCACAACACCATATACGCCACAACAAAATGGAGTTAGTGAAAGGAGAAATAGATATGTAATGGAGATGGCTAGATGTATGTTGCATGAGAAGGAGATGCCTAAACATTTTTGGGCTGAAGCAGCAAACACAACAGTCTTTCTTCAAAACCGACTTCCTTCGAAGGCTTTGAAAGATAAAACTCCTTTTGAAGCTTGGTATGGGTATAAGCCTTCACTATCCTTTCTTAAAGTGTTTGGCTATGTTTGTTTTGCACATGTTCCACAGGTTAAGCGTGACAAACTTGACAAGAAATCAATTCCGGGCATCTTTGTGGGCTATAGTTCAGTTTCAACAGCCTACAAAGTGTATCATCCTCAAAGTGGAAAGGTGACTGTCTCTAGAGATGTGCATTTTAATGAAGATCAACAATGGGACTGGAAGAATCCGCAAAGAACAATTGGATCTTTGAACAATATTGAAAATGATCATCTTGAAAAGCAAACAACAGAGTTGTGTGAGAATGAATTAGAAGATGATCCTCCCATTAGAGGCACAAGGCTGCTGTCCGACATATATCAAAGGTGCAATGTAGCAATATGTGAACCTGCATGTTGTGAGAAAGCATTAAAAGATCTAAAGTGGAAAAATGCAATGGAGGAGGAGATGTCAATGATTCAGAAAAACAAGACATGGGAACTAGTTGACAGGCCTGAAGATAGAAAAATCATTGGAGTTAAATGGGTTTTTAGAA
>Ga0228711_1004503_pt1 | contig 21412 bp, 12 predicted proteins | sample MedpolnodulmetaG_2_FD_177996 | JGI IMG/M metagenome (GOLD analysis project Ga0228711, IMG submission 177996) | Root nodule microbial communities from Medicago polymorpha collected in Santa Monica, California, United States - brown nodules | ecosystem: Host-associated > Plants > Roots > Nodule... | reverse complement strand
TATTTTATATTATATATATATATATATATATATATATATATATATATATATATATATATATATGTCCATATATATGTGCACGTTCTTTTTTTTAGAGAATTATAGGTATAGTAATTAATTATTTTCTTATGATATAAATCAATGGATTTATTTAGAAAAAGAAGTGACATAGATGAGCTTTGAGCCTCAGTGTATACATACATAGGCTAATAGGTTGTCAAATGACCTAATTCTAGTTTCCTCTCCTATCTGTTGTATACTGCGCCGCACCACAAACCTACACATCATGATTCATGGCATTCTTAATTCTCCTCTAGCTATACAACTTAGTCATGGATTAGGTTTTGTAACCTTCACCCAAACGTAAGTTTTTGTTGACCGCAAGTAACATCTATGGCTATCACTTGAAGGCTTCTAGACTTCCTACTATCACCGTTTTGTATCACTAAAAGAAAATCATCACATATGCCGAGCCAATGACTTATTTTATAAACTTCTCTTATCACTATGGGCGGTGCCAAAGTAAGACCTTGTCGGTGCTGCAATACAACAAACCAAGCTATCTTTTGTTGAGTAGTTATGCGTAGGCCACGACGTCCATTGGAAAGGAGACGTGAGCTTGCTTAATTGTTCGAGTCGCTGCTTCAATCCAGGTATGGGGTGAGAGAGAAGAGTTCGAGATCATGAGTGTAAATTAACTGAGATGAACGGGAAAGCCGTATTTCTCAAAGTTCATTCGGGGATCGCTACGACGGTGGTAGCGCTTTGAGAGAATAATTAAATTAATGTGCAAATTTAGAAGTGTGAGGTTAAAAGAGGGTTTAGAAATATTATTAAGGTGTTGCTTGATTTAAATTATATGAATGTGTATTTGATGTCATTGATAAATTTGTGTGAGCTCAGGCTTGATTTGCCGAAATTATTTGGATTGATAAATTATTGAATGATTGAAATAAATGTGCTCTTATGTGATTTATGCTTGAATGTGTTGAAATGAATTTTGGTATTGTACTATGACTATTGGTATTGAAATATTGATTGGAAAATGATTATGTGTGTTTGAAAATATGATATGGGAATATAGTTTGATGAATGAGATGTTGATCTTGAGATGAATAAGCATTGATGTTCATCTTTAGATGACAAAGTAGTTATGGTTCCAGCTTGTGTTGTAGATGGCGCTCTTAAGGAGTATCTCAGGCCAACGAGGGGAGAGATTAGATGTAAGAGGGAGAATCTCTTTATCTCTAGAGTTTATGATTTTATATTGTGGGGTTGTAAGGGTGTTTGATCATGAATGTTGTTGTAGTGGTGATGATATTGTTGATGATGTTGTGATTAGAAATAGGATAGTAATGTATGATTGGATTAAAGAGATATACATAGGTAGTTCATGGAGGAGTGACAACGACAGGAGTCCTTAGGGTATTTAAAAAGTTTAATGTGGTAAGTCGATTACGAGAGTATAAAATATGAACGAGGTAAAGAAGTGAAAAAGACGATGATAAGCGAAGATATGAAGTAGGTGCCTTCCGAGTGATTGATGAAGTTAAACATAATTTCTTTAAAACTTTAATGAGCTTAGGAATATTGTTAAATTAGAGAGTGAAAAAGTCAAGGTAATTAAAGAAATTAAGATGAATGTTAGATGAGAACGTATATGGTGTAAAAATGAATTAAGAATAGGGTGTAACCGTATTAGATGATCGTAGACGTGGAGAAGGTCGTTAAGACAGAATGTAAAAAGAGATCGGGAATTTTGTATTAATTAATAAATGCAAGATAATAATAATGATAATAGCGGTGAATAGGACGAGAATCGATTAGAAGAGAGCAAGATGAATAGGAAAATTGATAAGAGATAATAGTTATAATGTTTGGTGATAATAATAACGACTGGTATCGAGAGAATATATCACTAAATTATAATAAAGTTTTAGTAGGGGGAGTTGCTAACGTTGAAAGTAATGATTAGGTGAGGTAATAACTCTTAAAAAGAGTGGCCTTAAGATTAGGGGAATGGCTCGATAGAGAGTAGTGATTAGGAACCCTATGGCTGTGACGAAGTGTGATGACGATTGATTTTATATAAATGTATATAAATAAATATGATGAGAGATGATGATGTCTATTTTATAAGGCTGATGACAATGATGATGTTTATTTAAATTATGGTGATGTATATTTATACTTTGTGATGAAAATAGTGACTTTTAATTATGGTGATGATAAAGGTGATGTTTATTTAATTATGGTGATGATAAATGTGATAATTATGGTGATGATTTGGAGTCATTAAAAAAAATTAGATTATATTTTTTTGTTATATCGTTGATGTATCATGATTAGTTTGATTTGTTATAACTTGAAAGCAACAAACATTTATATTTAGTTTTTTTTGTATATTTTTAGTTTTAATCAAAATCAAAATTAAAAAAACACAGTTCATAATTTTCAAACGTTACATGCCTGTCTTTTCACTAGTATAAATAATATAAAATTGAAACAAATGAGTTTAATTTAATTAAGATAAAATAAATATTATACAAACTCATATATACAACAAAACACAATAAAAAAAGCTGATTAACAAACACGTTAGCAGTTAGCTCCTATTTTTCATCCCGTTGTTATAATAATTATATATTGCAATGGGTTGAAATGATACCAAAGTTCTAGTATTGAGTTACGTTCAAGGACTGATTCTACTTTAGTAATAAAGTGCTTAATTAATGTGAATTAGATTATTATTTAAAGTGATTCAAAGACTAATGATTTTTCAGTGTAAACAAATACTTTCTTTAGAATCCTTTACTCATTTTCGCAGCCTATCGTACCATCTCCACTATTTATGGTCATCCCCATACATGACTAAATCAAATTGCAAAAGGGTCCCTAATACAAGTCATTTTTTAGATTTTGTTCGAATATAACGGTGTTAAATTTTTTAGGACGAGTTTTGATATCTATTAAAGTTTTATCGGCTCGAATGATTGGTCTATGCAGTTGTAAGTAGAGAGATACTCGATTTACACTTTTTAAATTATATAGAAGTATTAATTTTTTTTTTTACAATAAATATTAATTAATTTACCTTCTTCTATCGTGATTGTTTAATAATTTTTTATTAAATGAAAAGTATGAAGTGGTAAATCAACCACAACTTATTTTTAAATTCATGAAAGGAACCTCAACTTTGTCCTAGAGGATTGGGATCTTGTCTTGTTCACAATTTATGCCAATTCGATGAATATTTCAAAGACAATAAATCAAGTTGCACTAGAGATAGTTGATGACATTAACATTATCATGAGAATCATTTTTCATTTTGTTTTTATGTACCACTACCATTTTGGTGTATAAATCACTATCTAATGATGCTTAAACAAAGACTTGTTGGAGTGTAGTAGTATTAGTATTAATTATCTTTGAACCCAAGAAACACGTTTGGGGACATTATCATGGAAAATCAAAAGAAAACTTTCTTTTCAAACAGAAAAAGTGTTCAACAAACTAGCTTATGTCATCAAGATGAGATCATAAGCCCTACGTTATATATTTCCAAATGAATAAAACTATTAACTATTGGCACATCGTGACATTTTTCAAAGCATTAATATATCAAAATTCTTTGTTTGTTTTTTATATATACATCCCATCATTTGATTTTTCTAACACGTGAGTTTGAATTGAACAATATACTACGAACTAGTACTTACTAACTAAGAGAAAGACCCTACACAAATTCAGAAAAAAGCAAAAAAAGACCCTACACGGGATAGACACATCTCTTTTTTCATGTGATTCAAAAAATTGAGAATCATATTTTCTTTCATCTTATAACTCTTCAACCACCCTATTCAATTACTATACTCTAAATTTAAATTTTATTTTATATATAAATAAGGGTCTTCCATATGTTATTTTTATTAGCATATCACCTTACATGTAGCCAATATAATAAGAGAAATTCCTTTCATCTCTTATTGAAGGTTGTTTAACTTCAAATGGCTATTAGAATGGATGAAAAGGTAACTAATTACTGGTTTCTTATTATACTTAGTAAGAACATGTTTTTTGTTTTATTTTTTACTTACATCTTTTAATTTTGCTTATTAGGAACACATGCATGCAACTAATTCTAAAACCTCATAATTAATTAACAATTTTGATGTGTTAAGGTGGAAACTCTTGAACTAGAGTTACAACAAGTGAGAGAGGAGAACAATACTCTAAGATTCATGCTTGAAGTTATGAGTATCAAGTGCACAAAGCTTGAATCCCATCTTCAAGATATCAAAAAGGAAGAACATAGGGGAATCATCATAAGTTCAAATCATCAAATTGGGTCAATACCTAACATTGATTCAAGCAAAAGAGCAAGACTAGAGATTCCCACAGCACAAAAGCCACTACAAGTCTTTGTACGAACTCAACCTAATAATGAAAGTTTGGTATGCTTCATTATCACTAATTTGTTGTGTATCAAATTAATTTATTAATCTCAAATTATCACAAAATTTGAGCAAATCACTTTAAAGAATACATAAAATCATATCACTCATTGATAAAAATAATCAACTAATTGTTGATATTTTGAGTCTCAAATTACATTTTTTAATATCAATTATTGATTTTTTTTTAATATATAGATAATAAAAGATGGCTATCAATGGAGGAAGTATGGTCAAAAGGTTACCAAAGACAATGCTTCTCCTAGAGCTTACTTTAGGTGTTCCATGGCTCCTAGTTGCCCCGCAAAAAAGAAGGTATATATGCAATATATAATAAACATATTTTAAAATTCATTTATTACATAATTCATGTGGATATGTATATGATTTCAAGAAAGCTTACAAGGTTATTATAAGGTTATTCAATGAAAAATTGTAGTTTAAAGAGATTCTAACCTTACTTCATTTACTAATTTTAGGTGCAAAAATGCATACATGATAGGTCTATCCTTGTTGCAACATATGATGGAGAGCACAACCATGGTGTCCCTAATGAGTCATTCAAACCATCTTCATCCACACCTAAAGGTTCATCAATCTCTAATAATAAATTACCAACAACGTTGAATGACAAAAAAGCCACAAACACTAGACTTTGTGAGGATGTTATGCAACAGTTTGGCTTTGGAAGGCACATGAAAATTGAAGAATATGCAAGTTCCCTAATCAATGATCCTGATTTCACTGCAGCATTAGCTGAAGCAGTTGCTCAAACAATCACTAATCAAGAACATAAGCGACAAGGTCTAAATCTCGATTTGAATCTTTCAGAAGAGTGAAACGAATGGTTCTTGTTCTAAACTCAAAAACAAAATACAAGTGTAAAGTGTTTTATTCCAGTACTTAGATAGTATCAAAATATGGATAATGAGGATAAATTGTAGTTCAGTAATATTGTAGGCTGGTATCACCAAAAGTGAAGAAAATTTACTTACGACATGTTTGGATTGCCTTATTTGAGTTTGTCTCTTTGTATAAGCACTTGGAGACTATTTGGGAGAGCTTATTAAACAACCAATGACATGTCCATAAGCTATTTTCAACTTATTTCCATAAACGCACAACAACTAATGAAAACAGCTTATAACTTACATGAAAATAATTTGGCTTTATTTTATGTTTTGTACAAGAAATAGCTTATACATAAGCACTTACATGATAAGTACTTGTGTTTTTTAATATTGTTTGTTCATTTTGATTACATGACACAAAGAATGAAAGGAAAATAAACAAAATAAAGCAAATGTTACATGAGAAATTTCTAACAAAAAAACTCAGTAAAATGAGTAACTTGTATTCTAACCAACCTTGATATTTACAAAATCATTTGTCTACATCAGTGCATGTAGCAGAAGGGTGTAAACTCTCAGCATTGGTGCCTCTAAATGCTCTAGTTAAAATAAAAGTTAAATGCTACTCTATCTTATGTAGGAAAAAAACACCATCGGATCAGCATTTACATCGCTATGGCTGAATACACAAAATTTACCGGTTGCAAAATTTTCAGAAGCTTGAGGCCTATTTAATATTACCACTCTTGATGGAGGTCCTCATCATATGTCCAGATTCATTTCTAGCTAGCTTCGACTTTTCATTTTCTGCTGCTTCCTTGTTTGCTTTCTTTTTTTCATATTCAATCTGCTTGACATTTTCGTCGTGTGCTCGGATGAACATCCTCACAAAGTTCATCAGAGTAGCTACAACTATAGATGGATGCAAAAATAAGAAAACCAAAAAGATTTCTATGATGATTTTAATGTCAAATAATGAATTTCTTTGGATCATAATTGCCATTTTCTCGTGCATTTTGATAGCTTCCTGAAATCTTAGGAAGGGTTTCACTAAGTGCATTTTTATAAAGAGAAAATTTCACTTTGATTTCTCAATAAGGTTTCTTTAAGAGATGGCAATACAGTATGGTAGTATTGTGATTTGAACTATCATAAGATTTTAAAAATGAGATTAGTTTGCCGTTTTTTTCCAACTCCCGTTTATGGCTAAAGGAGATATCAAACTTTGGTGTAACTCTTTTTCTTTTCAATTTAACCCTTCATTTAACCAATTTTATTTACCGTTTTGTCCATAATCCAATCAAATAACTGAACTTTTTTAAATAACCACGTAAAATTTTGTACCATTCATTATTTTTACCGAGAAAAGCAGACAGGCTAGTTCCCTTCTGCATGGTAGTATAATGTCGAGGGAATAACAATTAAAAACACTGGTATCCCTTAAGGCAATAATCGTATTCAAATTCGTTGAGATCAACAACCAATTCCAAAACTACGTTCAAAAAATAAAAATAAACATGTGACGTAATGGGGAAGACAAATGATAATATAGACTGGTCGAAAATAGCTATTTACCTTGTTCAAATGGGCAACGTTGTGGGTCTTCTCCGAAGTATGACGCTAATGCATCTGCATTTCTACCCTGGTGCATTCAGATTCAGAATTTCAGACACATCTTTTGTCATATCTTGAATTCACCATTTAAGCACAAAACTATGCTAAAGAGGAAATGACCAAAATCCATACCACATTGGTATAAAGCTGAGCCAAAGACCTCACTTCAGCTTCAGCATCACTGAGAAATTCTTTCAGAATCTGAACATTACCAAGTGAAAATAACATTATTTTAAGGTAATGCTAAATATTTTATCATAAGCTGCAAATAACAAACGGGTAACTTTTTCCCAGGATAATTCTTAACTCAAATCATTATTAACTGTTAATCACTTAATCCTATATATATTTGGCAGCATAATTGACCAAGATGAGCATTACTCAATTGCAATTTCCATGGAGTTCCATTCCATTATCATCTATACTATTTCTATAAAGGAAACTCCAAAGTTAACCGCTCGTAACTACTTTCTGGTAGGACATTTTACTGAACAAATTTAGATGACCTGCTATAGGTTGTACCTGGCAGAAGACTTCTGACACGGGTCCATCATTCTCTGATGCAGACAATTCTTGAATTACTTTCTCCAGTCCTTTACTAATAGCTTGCATTTCTTCTGCCAAATATTTCAATTGTATCTGTATGGAAATACATGATTCTAACTCAGCATACACCAAAATCCAAATGAGAATAAACAGGAACCATATGATATAACAGAAGAATAAACAAAGATACCTTGGTTGCACCCTCCAAATTGACCAGGTCTTTGGAGAAATCTAAAAGTTCCGGAAGCTTTTCAGCAAGCACCTACCAACCATAGAAACGAATAATTAATACAACACTACGAAATAAAGATGTTATTAAGGAAACAATAATTATACTTGTGATGAGAAACTAAACTTCTTATGCAGAAACATTTCATATTGGAATTTCAGGATAATGAGTGTTTACCTTACAAAGATAATGCATGAGGGTCATTTTGTTGTTTCGGGCTCGTGTATCAGTGAGTTTAAGAAGACTATCCAAACGGAACCCAACAGCAGAACCTACAGCAATCATATAAATTACCTATTGAGAAATCAATTAAGACTAATATGGCGCTGTTTTCCAATAAAACATTAGTCATCTAGAGACCAAAAGTAAATGTTGAATACTAACTACAAGATGCACATAAATTATATAACTTAGACTAGCCAAAACGTTCATGTTAGATTTCAAAAAAAAAAAAATCTAGGGCTTGAATCTATATCAACATATGCTTCATGACAGTGAAATAGCAAATGCTAAAGCTTCAATTTACCTCTTGCAGTTCCATGATTCAAAGCATTGCCAAGAGAAAGAATGGTCTGCATGATTCTTTTCAATTTGACTGAATTCCTTATCTGATACACATTACAATGAAAGCTGAAGAGAAAGGGATGTTGACTTGGATAATAGAATAGGGATTTAATTCATATACATAGTCAGTGTAAAGATTTTTTAAACTGTTAATCAATCAGAACTGTCAGATCAATAAAAACGTTAAGACTTTAATTATCACTCCTAAAGTCAGACATATGATTGGTTTTGATTTGCTAACAGTGTTAAACATTTTACACTGATAGTGTATCAAAATTAAACTCAGTACATTTAAAAGAAAAACATAAATGACTTACCTCTTCAGATGCAGAATTTACGATATTCAAGTCCCTTTTGAGCTCTGAAACCTACATATATATAGCAAAGTGCACCAGGGCGGCTAAATTTCAAAACGATATGAAAACATAATTGTTTTATAACCAAAAGTATTGCTGGCTTGTCTACTGACCTGGGAGCAGAATTGCATCTTAAAACAGAAAACTCTTAGCTTGCTTTCCACTCTTGGAACCTTCATTAACTCTAAGAAGAACTATCACAAAATGAAAAAGGTAAATGAAAATAAAATTAAGTTAAAAAACAAGCAATCTTGAAGGTGATTTTCAAAAACTATACATGATACAACAAAGTTGATCACTAGCCAATTGGCCATAATTTTTACACAACACTGGTCCACAGGAAACAGTTGACCATTACATGATTCACTACTGAATACTCCCTCCATCCCATATTATAAGTCATTTTAGCAAATACAAATTGCCTTATTTTATACGTTGATCTATAACATCAATGTAGTAATAATATTTTTTCCATATTATACACTTAGGCTTTGTTTGGATAAACAGGAGCTTAATTATTCTTTATTTCTCATTTTCAGTTCTTGTAATTAATATGAAAGAGTAAAGGGTAGTTTAGGAAAGTTCAGAATATTTTTTATGAAACATATGATATTAATTGCATTTCTCAATTTATGTGCCAAAACCTTAAACGACTTATAATATGGGACAGATGGAGTAATTTTTTGTTGTATCATTAATGCTAGACCAGCCATATAAACATAAAAAGTTTCTTTAAGAGGGGAAAAAGGAGTAAACTGCAGTAAAATTCCATTCACCTGTTCACACTTCCCCAAATTTTCCTTATCTCCAGTATATGCCTGCATATAAAAAGTGATTATAGCTTAAATAGACATATATTGTTGCTAAGTTGTCGGTGCTTCCCTCACAACACAAAGTTCTGGTTGGCGAGAAAAACGGGCTTGATACCTTGAGCTGGTCCATCTCTTCTTTAGTCGGACAGAACTTTATGAGGTTCTCAACCTGATCAACATATAACACGGAATCGTCCAATGCGAGAACATGACCCTGAAAGCCAATGGTATAAAGCATAACATTGTTTGTAAACGTATTTCTGTTATTGGAGAAAATGAGAAATGCCTTTTTGACAAATTGAATTAAAAGCAAGATGCTCTTATCATTTACTTGTAAATAAATATTATAAGGAATATCTCACCATTAAATCAGGCAATGGGATTTTAACTTTTGTAAGCATAATCTCACAGTTATACGCCCGCCTGAGTTCAATCTGCAAGATGACATTAATATTCTATCAAGAGAGCTCAAAATCTATAAGCCCTAACAAGAAATAGTCAAGAGCCTAAATAAAACCTACACAGGAGGGTTGCAATCAATTCACTAGCCTAACAAGAAATTAAATCATCATCTAGTTCCTATGTTTGAAAAAAAAATAATACATACATTTGTGAATTCAAGAAAAAGCAGAGTACAAAATGGAGTAAACTGGAATGCTGTTATTTAAAAATGTTAACTTCTTAGTTTTATCAATCGCAGATCGTGGAAAATTGTTTGTTCAAATTCCGCTACACAATAGTTCTGTAGTACAGCTATAGCCTCTATATGACAACATTGTTTAATAAATAGCGTAACGCAAAACAATAGTGATTTGTTCAAGTTCTTCTATGCTATAACACTATAGCCCGGCTATTACTGCTATCTAATGACACTTCTAATGCTTTTATTTTGAAAATTAAAATCTTATACTTATGAGTTTATTTATAGCACAGAGTAGAACGGATATAGGACTTTTTGTCACAAGGACAAAAAAATCAAGATGAAAAACCAACTGTTAGTTGCCTTTTGTAAAAGTGGAGTTTAGTTTATATCTGAAGTAATTGGGGTGGACAGGGATATTAGTGAAATTAAAAAGAAAAAACGTACTAGTTGAACTTTGTCAGGTTTTTGGCTCGAGCCACGGCGATTTGATTTTCCTCCTTTTTCATGATTAGAACTGGGATTATTTGCAGAGAAAAGAGTCTCAAGTTCTGACATGTCAAACTCTGGAGCCCTAACACCAAAAAGTTAGAATAAGAGAATAAGTAAATTTACATAAGCTCGGATTTTATAACTTCAGTTACAAAAGTCTTAACACATACTAATTCATACCTAGAAGCTTCATCAAGTTTCTGTGTCTCAGCCCACAAGCTACCATGCATGGCCCTTGTTAACTTTAACCAATGGTAAGGTTTCAGATTGCTTCTTTTAGTTTGAGTTTTCGCATTAGTACGTAGTAATCCGCGTCCCTTTGCGCCAAATGCACCGGAAGGTGGGCCAGGAATTGGAGGCACATTCCCAGGTGGTCCAGGAATTGGAGGTGCAGTTCCAGGTGGTCCAGGAATTGCACGAGACTGTGGTGAGGCAGCAGAGTTTGATAATCCATTGGCAGAAGGAGAAGGAGGTGGGGGAACGGGTGGAATATTTGCAGGGCCTTTAGACAGAGAATTTTGGATTGCAAAACCAGGTGGAGGAGGTGGTGGCGGCGCTAATGGTGTAGAAGTGGAACCAGGTGTGGTGCCTGGTTGTCTTGGTGGTGGAGGTGGAGGAGGAGGACCAGACATAGCAACAGAGTTGTTCATACTCTGTAGAGGAGGAGGTATTGAAGATGACGATGTTTGTCCGGTTGAAGATGGAGGTGGTGGTGGTGGAGGTGGTGGATGAGGAGGAGGATGTTTTAATGAATTTTCTACAGTGGAAAAAGATGTTTCAGGAAGGAACGGAGGAGGAGGGGGAGGAGGAATAGATGATGATATCTGATTTGTATCATGCATTGAGTTTTCACTTTGCTGAGGAGGAGGAGGAGGTGGAGGAATAGGAATAATGGGTTTAAAAGTCTTTTCCATGGCAGCAAGAGGATCCACTGATGAAGACTTCAACGGCGAAGATGAAAGCAATTCAGGTGATAATGTTGTAGGAATACTTGTAGAACAAGGCTCTACAGACTTTAGCGCCTTTGAGTCTAAAGTCTTCAACGGCGAAGAAGGAAGCAATTCCGGCGGTGATGATGTTGTAGGAATACTTGTAGAACAAAGCTCTACAGACTTTAGCGCCTTTGAGTCTGAAGACTTCAACGGCAAAGATGGAAGAAATTCTGGTGGTGATGATGCTGTAGGAATACTTGTAGAACAAGGCTCTACAGACTTTAGCGCCTTTGAGTCTGAAGACTTCAGCGGCGAAGACGGAAGGAATTCCGGTGATGATGATGTTGTAGGAATACTTGTAGAACAAAGCTCTACAGACTTTGACACCTTTGAGTCTGAAGACTTCAATGGCAAAGATGGAAGCAATTCCAATGATGATGATGTTGTAGGAATGCTTGTAGAACAAAGCTCTACAGACTTTGGCACCTTTGGGTCTGAAGACTTCAATGGCGAAGATGGAAGCAATTCCGGTGATGATGATGTTGTAGGAATACTTGTAGAACAAGGCTCTACAGACTTTGGCACCTTTGAGTCTGAACGAGGAGATACCGACGCTGCATGAGTGACTTCTTCTTTGATATCCATTGGTGTATGATCTTGCAACACGGTTGTTATTCCGAGAGCTGATGGTGAATTCTGATATCTTGAGATGGCTACAGGCGAACCTAGCAAGGAGGTAGGAGAATAAGAAGCAGAAGTAGAAGCAGGTCGAATAGCTTGATGTGTCCGTGGAGAAATTATTTTAGATTGGGTTGGTAGCTGAAGTGAAACCTGCAATTGTTGAGGGTCAATCTTCTTTTTAATTGATTTTGCATCAATGGAGGGTTCAATTAAGGGACTAATTTGTTTATTATCGACCTTGGATGTTGGACTCCTGATATCAGTTTCTGACAACACCGTTGATTCTGACTTCTCAGTCACCGTTTTCAATGAACTTGCATCCTTCGATGTTTGAATTAGAGGAACCGATTGCTCCTTCTTGGTATCATTTTCCAACAATGACTTTGATTCTAACAATTCAATATCCTTTTCCTTTGACTCTAATTTCTCCATCTTTTCCAATGAATTAGCTTTTGTGGATGGTTCAGTTAAAGGAATAGATTGTTTCGTTTGAGCTGGAGACATAGGAAACTTGGTATCATTTTCCACCGGTCCCTTTAATTCTAATGATTCAATCTTCATTTCAGTAGGACTTGAATCTGTTGGTGCAGGAGTCTTGATGTTATTTTCTGGTGATGCCGTTAAACGTAAAGCTTCTTTCTTCTTTTCCATTGCAGCATCCCCAATTGATTCAAATGAGGACACTGAAAGTTTCTCTTGACCTGCAGATCTCGGACTATTTGTATCAACTTCCAGCAGTGTCTTTGGTTCAAATTTAACTATGCGATCCTTTTCCAACAGTGCCTCGGAGAATAATGACTCAATCTCCTTTACTTTTGATCTTAACAGTCCAATATTTTTCATAGAAATTGCATTAGTATTAGATTCAGATGCAGGAAACATGGTGTTATTTTCCAATACTGCCTTTGATGCTAATGATTCCATATTCTTTGATGCAAATGATTCAATATTCTTTTTGTCAGATTCCAGTGATCCAGTCTTCATTTTCATAGAATCTGCATCTATTGATGGTTCAATCAAGGGGATAGATTGTTTCACCTGAGCCGTAGAAGCAGGAAATTCAGGATCATTTTCCAGTGACTTTTTTGGTTCTGATGATTCAGTCTCCTTTTTAGTAGAATCTGAATCTTTTGACAGATCAAATGAAAGAATAGGTTTGCTCGCTGGACCTAAACTTGCAGGGGTCTTGATTTTCTCTGCTGACAGTTCCTCTATTTTTACTGGTTTAATCATTTTATCCATAGGAACATCCTCAGACAATTGCAATGGAGACACGGAACGTTCCTCATGAACAGAAGATTTGGGACTGTTTGTTTGGCTTTGTGACTTTGAATCAAATTTTAATCTTCCGGACAATGACTCGTTTAGCAAGGTGCTTGTTGAAGCAGAAGCTCCACTGTCCAATCTTTCTAGAAGCATATTTGATGCTGTGATCTGTTGGAGCACATTTGCTACATCTGTCTTCGAATCGAGCCACTCAACATTGCTGAAAATTTCCTTAACTTTAGCGAATGCTTCAACAGGTAGACCTTCTTTCTCCTCGATACGAGGAAGATCAACTGAAATAACAGAAGATGAAGAGGCCTCCATATCTGAGAAAAGAACCTTCAACCAGAAACACGGCATATATTTTATTAAGTAGGCATTATCACAAACCATAGTGTATAAAAATAGAGAAAGAGAAGGAGAGAGATAGACAGATACCTCTACTCTAAAAGTTTTAGGGAAGTGATCTTTAGTATTCCATAATATGTCGATTTCATCGCGGTTAAGCATCAAAATATTTGATCTTATGAATGCTGTATTAAACATCACCCGGAACATCATTTGTTCACGTTCCACATCACTGTCCAAACTAATACACTCGAGTACAACATCGCCTTGAACATGACAATGGATGTCAATCTTAACAAGTTCACAATCAGACTGTAATAAATACAAACCAAAAGATAAATCGATTAAGGACATTGCGGAAGACGACAAATTTCTTATTCAAGAACCCTGTGACTTCACCACTGTGACTCGCGATGATGAAGCCACGGGATTCGTGACTTGTGATCCAGCTTGAATTGTAAAAAGCATATTAAATTAGAGTTAAAGGATTTAAGTGCCACCTGTTTATAGTGCCGAACAAGTTTGCTCTTTTTTGGAGTAGAAAAGAGAACTTTGGGACTCCGATTCGCAGGAATAAAAGGGTCCTGTCCATATATCCTAAATATAGGACGACAACCACCCTCTCCGTCCATGTTAGGAATTTGTCTTATAATTACACAGTCCAATGTAAGTGCTCTATCCAGAGGAGGCCATTCCGAACCAACATTTCTTCTTGATATGTATTGAAGATACCTCAATTGTGAAGGTAATGGATTCAATGGTGACATCAACTGCAAAAGCTCCCGAGGCGCTTGCTTATATATCATATCAAGTGTTTTCTGCTCCCCTGTATACATTTTTCTATAAATCAATAGTGCTGCCAGCATAAATGCCAAGACCGGCCACCCACCTCGTTCGCAATGCATCAAAACGATATTTTGATTCCCGAGTTGTAGCCAATTTTCACCTGATCTTAAGAAATGATGGATCATCTCCATGGTAAGTAATGGACAACCTTCGTACTGTCTAGGATAGTCCATCACGGTCATGTCATAGTCACACAAAATGTTTGATATATGGCTTTGGTTTTCTCCTTCCCTCATGTTGAACACCATAAATGAAGCGTCGGGGAAATGCTCACGAATTTGCCTAATTATTCCTCCTATATACACTTTGTATTCGTCTTCGTCCATAACATCTGTGGTAAAGCAGTAATCGAAGACTACAAATGCAACAACAAAATAATCACAATCAAATACATGAAGTAAAAAAAATCCTTGAGATAATGAAAAATACCAAGTAATATGGCATGCCAAACATGTTAATAGCAAATGTCTAAAATCAAAAACTACAAACGAAACAACAAAATCAAAGACTACAAACAAACAAAATAATCCAAAACATATATATATATATATATCAAATAAAGATTCCTTGAGATAATAAAATGTACCAGGTAATATGGCATGCAAAATATGTGAACAAACAACAAAGAAACAAGTTTCTGAAATCAAAAGCCCCAAATCAAACATGTGTGAGGTGAATACTATGAGATTGTAAAGTCATGAAGCAGGATTTTGATTCTAGCAGTAAACGCGTGACGTGTTTATTCATCTTGACCATCCGATCACAATTTCACAAATCAACGGTAAAGATTATTTGAGGATAATTTAGTCAAAATATAGTGTGAGGCGACCAAACTCAAATCGATGGCAGGGATCAACTAATGTGTGTGAATGCATGACTTTTAAATGCACGGAATCCAGGTCCGATGAAGCAAGTATACCACGAGTCTTCAGTTTTCTTTCAGTCACATGTCCCCATCATTCACAAATGAACAATACTTTATAATAATCTTTATTAATACAGACTCCACCAAGAAAAACTCACTTAACTACAGAAAAAAACAATTAGCTAAGTGTTTCATATAAACTTTAAAGGTCCTTCCCATTAATTTCACCTTCACTTCTCCCACAAAAATATGTATGTATTAAGTAGGAAAGATCCATTCAGCTCAATCACAAACAAGATAATAGGTTGACAGCCTTTTGAACAACTAGCATTTCAATTTAAGACTATAATAACTAGATACTGTAAAGTGAAAAATGTATAAAAGAAAAAATTATATAAGTCCCATTATTCACTCTAAATCAGTGTCGTGTTGTAAATCGCAGATAGCAGAAAACAGTGATTTATTCAAATTCTGCAACACTGCAGTGTTATAGTGCCACTATAAGACAAAACATTGTACTAAATAGTGTATTCTGCTACGCTACAATGGTATAGTGCCGCTATTAGGCAACACTTTGTACTAAAGTGATTATTTTTAAATCGGTATCCGGCCCAGGGACCAATCCCACCGTCCACTAATGGGGGGTCAAATTAAAGCCAGAGCTTGCTTTGTATGGACTAATCCACAGAAACTGGCATCGAGAGGATTCGAACCTGAGACCTCGAGAGGAGCATACTACAAGGTCTCAAGTCTACACCACTCGGCCAACCCATGTGTATTCTGGAACAAAAGCGATTTGTTCAAATTTCGCTACGGTATAGTGCTGCTATAGCCGCTATTGGACAACACTATTCTAAGGTCATGTTTGGATAAACAACTTATTTGCAACTTATAGCACAAGCGTCTATCATGATAAGCGCTTATGTATAAGCATGCATAAGCTATATTTATAGCAAAAGATAAAACAACATTGAATTGTTTTTGTATATGTTATAAGTTGTTTTTATAAGCTATATTAGAGAACTTCTGAAAATAAGTTGAAAAAAGCTTATGAAAACTGTCATAAATTGTTTTCATAAGTTCTCCCTAACAGTCTCACAAAACTTACGCCACTAGATAAAGCTCAAATAAGTCAATCCAATCAGAATATACAAAATAAGCCAAACATAACACAACCCACAAACACAAAATACTTAAAGATACAATCTTTACACTAAAAAAAAGCCAACATTGTTCACAAGCATAGAAAAGAGTGAAGAAGAAACGTACCATAAACCCTTTCAGTGATTTCAAGAAGCCCATCAGGTGGTTTCTTATAGAAGAACTTACGGAACAATGCCATTTGTATAGAAGATCTTAAGACCTATTATAACAGCCCTAATTCAACCTACATTGTTGATTTAGAGATCTAAGAAAACCCCACCAAATGGAAATACAATGATGATTGAAGAGAGTGTGTGTTTTCAGGAATCAGAGGCATGGATTTTTGCTGTGTGTTTAAGGAACACTACGTGGGTATTGTCTATGTCTTCACATGCACACTTTTGTTATCTGATGGAAAGAGAAAACTTAGCTTTCAAACATAAAAAAGACAAAAGAGAGTGGTTACAAACAGATACTGGATTTGGTGTTAGAATTTGGAAGCTTGTTGTTTTGAAGAACAATTTGGATCCGAGGTTTCTCTCTCTAACGCAATCTCTGTCTCTTTGTCCGTACTTCGTACCTTAATCTTTTTGCTTTTATTAATAATAATGTTTTTGATTTTGTTCTGATTTTTTGTGAGAGTAAATTAAAACAATGGGGTTGGTTAATATTAATTATAATAAAGATAACTTTCTTATTAAATATATTAATTTTTTAAAAATGTATTAATTTTAATTGTTATCAAATTTATGTGATAAATATTTTAAAATTATTTAAAACATGTACATTTTATTTTATAAGAATCGAGTTAAACAACTGGATTGTTGGATTCAGACACGCATTTCAACAAATGATCCACTACTTTGATTGAGAGTTGATCACCAATCTAATTTTTAAAACACTACATTTTTTGTTGCTTAACCCTGACCCACCACTATGATTTCAAATTCAAATTGGATATGCAATTAAAACAAATTATGCTAATCCTCTGGAACATGTTCCACACTTTTATACAACCTTAAAAATAGGGAAACACTTACTAAAACGTGCTCTGCAATTAATTTATCATAGCCTCAAAAATAAGTAGCAGCATTTTTTTTTAATCAAATACATCCTTCAAATAGGTACCAGTCGTGATTGAACCCTAATATTCAAGTGATGCTTACATTACTCGTTGATGAGTTAGGGGTAATTTACCTCTATGACAAGTAGGATTCGATACTGGAAGCGAAAGAGATAGAGATTACATGTTGAATGAAGAAGATGAAGAAGTAGATGTCGTTGAGGTTGAAAATGGTAACTAATTGTAAGAAAAACTTATCGGTGAGGCCTACATTACCCCTTGATGAATTGAGAGTAATTTACCTATGATGACTAAGTAGTGTTCGATTATAGAACGAAAGAGATAGAGATCACATATTGAATGAAGGAGGTGATGAAGTTTGATGTTCTTGAGATGAAAATAGTAATTGATCGTAAGAATAAAAATGAGAAGAAAGGAATTTACTCATCAAGTGAATAATGTAGAAAAAACCAAATATATATCACATTTATATGATTATTTATAATACAGTCAATTATACATTATATACTTGTATGAAACTCTAATAAGCTTGTGCGTCCCACGAGTTAGAATCTAGTCTTTAAAGATGATTACATATATTTGACACGTATATTGAAAATTGCTTTTTTAACATTAAAAACTTCCTAAAAACACATGTAAAATACTAAAATGTCCCCAATGGTAGTTAACTACCACTGAAAACCAGCAGTAGTTAACTACCGCTAGGCTTTTTAGTCTTTCTCATGTGTTTCTAGGAAACATTCAATGTCAGAAAAGCATCTCATGTGTTTCTAGGAAACATTCAATGTCAGAAAAGCAATCATCACGTATATTTGAGTGTTATTGCAAGAGAGGGAAGGGCCCAAGCCCACGTGTGACCCCCTTCTCAGTTTGTTTCTAGTGTTTGGTATCACAATGAATCACCGTAATTTTGTAAAAACTAGCAATTTTGCCATGATTCTAATAAGCATATTGTGATATCAATCGTGCATCTAGTTTGTGGCCACGCGATATCGTGTTAATTTTTATTTGGAGAATGCTAACTAGTGCCCCAATGACAAATATTGGTTAAGCAACTAAAACAAGTCAATTTTTAATAAAAAGTAGTATAATCATTACTTGGTCAAATGTAACATCTTACATTTCCAAGACAAAATTTCTACTTCTAGATTCCTTAACCATTGCCCTTGGGGCACTAAATAGCAAGACCCTTTTTATTTAATAAGATGTGTACTAAGGTTGTTGTCATGCAGTGGGGGTGGATAGGTTATCTAGTTTGAGCTAAGGGATAACCAGTTGGAGATCTTGGTTCTAACATTTGTCGTTAAAAAAAGTGATTTAATTTTAATTTTAATAATATACCTAAAGATAATATTTACAAGTGTTGTTAATAAAAAAAAAATTACAAGTGTTAGTTATTATCCCCTCTTAAAATAATAGATCGCCCTCTTTAAGTAAAAGCTTATCCATAAAAAAGAGTTTATAAGCATATGAATTTTACATAATCAAATGTGCAAATGCAATTGAGATGAAATTTTGAATGATTTTTCTCTCACATACACGGGGAAATATTTTTTTATAGTGTTGAAAATGAAAAAAAAAATTACAATACTTTTTAAATATAAAGACATGTAAAGAACAATTTTAATTTGCAGATGTCCAGGATGTCTTTAGTTTTTCTGATACATAATAGTATAATGTTAATAACTCTTAGGGAGAGTTTGTCACACATTTGTATCTCACAAGACTCAAGGGATTAGTCTCCGCAGTTGTGCGCGGATGATATCCGCTTTATACTAAAAAAATAGTGTTTATAATCTCAAGTACTTTTCTAAATGATAGTGATCTAAATTTTTTTGAGGTTTTTTTTTTTTGAAGAGGCTGAAATGAAATATATTTCCAAATCAAAAGTGTCCTTCATAGCACAAGGTGTATCAGTAATATAACAACAAAGTATGAACATTATTTCCAGATGAAACAAAACAAGAGAAACAACAAAAACTTTTAACCAATGTCCAGCATAGTAAACAGACTAAGCCACCAGCCATGAAAATTGAAGGAAATAGTAGCGTATTTCGCCTTCAACCACATAAAAATGAGTGACTTAATCTTATCAACAACCTGTAAAACTGAGCATTCTTTATCTTTGAATAACATGTTGTTCCTTTCCTTCCATATTTCTCACACGGTTGCAAACCAAATAATCTGTAATTTTTTTAGGGTGTTGTTAATATTTTATCTCTTATGCATTGCTAATAATTTTGTATAAACACCTACTATATAAAATTTTACCCAATAAACAAAATTTCTGAATCCATCACTATTTGTATTTACTTATGATGTCTTACTTCTTCTGCCTCAAATAATTTTAACAAAATTATAATTGCTTCAATATGCTTTCCGTCCTTTATCTTTTACAAACTATTTATTTTGATCCTTTATCTTTTCATGTTCGCTTTAGTCGTTTATCTTCAATAAATTTTGAAAATCAGCCCTTGTTAATATCCAAAGTCTTTATCTTCTAGATGTGTCTTCATTAGCAAGCTTTGCACATAATTACATTCATTTACAACCTAATCTCGTGGTACTTGGACTTTGATATGTAACGTTGGGTAATAGAAGGACTAATGGCCAATATTTAAGAAAGAGAAATGATTTAAATGAATAAGAAAAGATAAAGGACCAAGGAGGATATTTGGTAAAAGATAAAGGAGAAAAAAGTATATTTAAGACAAATTATAAGTTATTGTATAAACCACACACGGAACAATTTTTCACAATTCAATTAGTTAAAAGACAATCTTTCACAAATCAATTACTTAAAAATGAAATATATGTTTCATTAGTAATGTATATTTCCAATCTACATAAAAATCTGAACAAAAATATTATAACTCTATTTGATCTTTGTATGGATTATATTTTTGTATGGATTAATTGGGCCAAATCTGATATCTCTCGGGTCTTCGTATTTCTTTGTTTTTTTTTTTAAGCATATTTCGTGTGCTTAAAAAAGAGTATTACTTTTCTCATCCTATGTTCTTCTCACGCGCGCTCTGAAAAAATTACTAAATTGTCTTTCAGAATACCTATTCTGAACAGTTAACTTCTGGTCCGGATTACATTTTTCGGACTCATTCGAAGTATAAAAGGGCGTTCACCCCCCATTTTTACAGTTTCATTTTTCACTTACTCTCTCTCTCTCCCTCTAATACCAAAATTCGAACTGCAAAAATCTAACCAAAATCGGTGAAATCTTGCTCAAAGGACCGCATTTCAATCCTTGACAAACATCACATGGAAGGTTAGTTCGATTTCTGTATGTATGCAAGTAATTTGTTCCGTTTTTTTTTCTTGTGTACTGAACCAATTCGAAATTCGTTTTCCAGACTGAATTGTTGTAATCCGAAAAATTAATTCCGGAAACACCCAGTATTGGTTTTGACCGTCTGTTCTGTACTGTTATGTGCTGATTGTGTTGTGTGTGTCATACCCCAATTTTTGACCTAAGGTCTTACATTCATACATTGTTTGATCCTGAATAGTCTCTGACTTCTCAGTGAAAATTCGGCAGAGAGGTATTTTAAAATACCTCATTTTTGTTCTGATTCGGACCCTCTTCTCTCTTTATCTTTTTTTTTATTTAGTTTTATCTTTTTAAAATTCCATCTTTTATTAATTCTTTTATTTTCAATTTTAATTTTTGTTTT
>Ga0228711_1004501_pt1 | contig 21423 bp, 10 predicted proteins | sample MedpolnodulmetaG_2_FD_177996 | JGI IMG/M metagenome (GOLD analysis project Ga0228711, IMG submission 177996) | Root nodule microbial communities from Medicago polymorpha collected in Santa Monica, California, United States - brown nodules | ecosystem: Host-associated > Plants > Roots > Nodule... | reverse complement strand
TCTCTTTTTCTCTCTCTCTCTCTCTATATATATATATATATATATATATATATATATATATTGTTTTGGACCAATGAGAAGAGAGAAAATGAAAGTTGTCATCAAATTTATCCCAAATGGTTGTACATATATCACTACTCTTCATTCATTCATATTGATATATTGATAGAGTACATCACGTCACATACAAACATCGCTAAAAACTTAAAAGGTGAATCTTTGAACAAACTCACAACACCCAAGTTAATAGCATACAACGACAAAATGCCTACAAATAATATGATAAAATTTAAGTCACTGAAATTCCCATGCTTCCGAATCTGTAACGTTGACGCCCAAATCATTGATTAAACTTGTAATTGACTGACGTCGATCTTTCAATATGAATTAAACGAACACCGCGACAAGACGCGAAACCAAATGTCGCCCAAGACAACTAACAACACAACGCCGCAATTAGACGACGAAATCACAAAAACACAAAAGGAAAAACTTGATATATGTGAAAACCACTTATTTAGATTGAAAGAAAAGAGGAAAAAAGATGTATAGGGGTGATTTTAGGTCAAAAAATGACCTAAAACCACCCCTCCTTGACGAATAAAGAAGAAAGGCAATTTAAAGAGAAATTAGAGTTTCTATCGGTCCAAATTATTCTCTTGGCTTAAATATTTTTGAAAATGCTATGAGACTTGGATTATTCTATGAGTAGGCACTAGGCATATGTTATAAACTCTTCCAATAATGTCATATTTTTTCTATTTTTTTAACGTATCTTAAGATATTGTAAAGAAAAGTGAATTTTTTTATATATATTTAAATAATATTTAACTAACACTAAGAAGTGTTACATTTTTCAAATTCCTTTCTTATGTTTTGTTCTTTTGAAGAATATTGTACCTTTAACCTATGTTAAGTGTCATTGTTTATAAGACGAATTATAGAATTTTGAGGTGAAAGGTGTTGTGTATGTTGAGTTTGTAATTTGTATCCATTGTAATTTGTAGATCAATATTTTACTACCATTGTGTGAGGTTGATGAGATCATCAAACTTGTTAAAATGTGTGTCACTCATTAGCACATTTAGCTGATTAGAGTTGGGCCTAATTTGAAACAATGAGAAATTTTTCTTAGAAAAAATTACTAAATTAATCCCTAACTTTATAAGACATTATCAAATAGATCCATGGTATTATCAATATTTTAAAAAGGTCATTGACTATGTCAAATTTTACTCAAATTAGTCCTTATGAAAACATGTTAGCGACCAAAATGGTAGTAAGTGGTTAAAGATATCAAACCAAATAATTGTAAGTTATTAAAATATGTTAGCTTAGTTGATAGTAAGTGGTTAAATCTGGAGACTAACTTAACAATTTTATAGAATCAAAGACATTTTTGAAATATTCATAACCTCATAAACCTATTTGAGGGAGTGTCTCACATAGTTAGTGACTGATTTGGTGGTTTACTCATTAAAATTATGTTTGATCTATTTTTTGACAGTATGGATCAACCGTCATCATCAAAGACCAACAAAGACCGAATGATCCTTCACAAATGTTAGGAAGGCCAACATATGTGGCTCATCCTAGTGTTTTTTTTTTGAAGTACCACCGGTTAATCCTCCTATGTGATGATAATTGAAAACTTTGAGAAGGATGATGATGATAAGAAAGTTGAACATGTTATAAAGTTGAAGACGATAACCTTGAGAGTGTGGAATATGATGCCATAAACCTTGCAAAAGATTAGTTCATTGTATATGATTAGGGAGCAAAACACATTTTTATATATACTGATATTTTGATATAATTATCTATGTTTTCAATGGTCAAATCCTACATTTTCCATTGGTGTCACGTACAATTTAGACGTTTTTTGAATTTTATAATCCGAAAAGGATTAAACATATTTAAGATTATATGATCAATCCAAAGTAAATTTGGAAAACGTGGAGGGTGTGCGAAAAGCATGGAGGTGAAAAAAAAACTTTTTGTATATTTATTTTTATTGTTTTTCATATCATTGGATTTAGGTCAAACTACTAAATAATTCTCGTATTCATTTAAAAAAACACAAAAAAAGCAGTTACGAGAATAAAAAAAAGCAGTTATAAGAATCGAACTCGTGACCAACTATTCAATTGCAAAAAACCTTACCATGTCGCTGTGATAGAAATTAATGTGATAATCGTTTATGCTACAATATTAGCCTGCTTAAGAGTGGCCACGACCTCTGAAAAACCCTAACTCCCTTCCCGCGCCTTTCTCTTCAATCTTCTCCGCCGTCTCTCTCCCCAGAAAATGGTTTCACAGTGGGGAATCAAGTTCGCCGTTCATCTCATCACCGCCCATTTCGGAAAAATCGTCGCCGTATGTATCCGTCTCACTCTTCCTCTCTCGTTAATCGCTGATTCATGTAACATATTGTTGATTTTTCTGTGTATTCAGAATGTTGCTGAAAAACTACTTAACAATGGACCTCTCACGTTGGAACTGGTTGCTCGCTACACCGAACTTTCCAATGAGCATGTTAAGAACTCATTGCTTGTCTTAATTCAACACAATTGTGTTCAAGCATTCACCGAAGGTAATTCTAAATTACGGTTTTGGTCGTAAAATGTGTTTGTTATGTCGTAGTTTGATAAATCATGTGTATTTGCGATCAAATTAGTGTATTTGCAATCAAATTATATTTTATAATTTAATTAGTATACTCTGTCAGTTTACAATTATTTTACACATGCATACAATGATGCATGATGTGTTGTTGTCAATTAATGAATATGACAACTTAATGACAGGGTATACTAATTAAACTTGACGGTTTATTGGTGGATAATAAAGTTGGTTTGGTGATGATTATAAATGTAGTTGGTGATGAAGATGGGTCGAGAGTTGTTAAGCCGAAGTACTTGGTGTTGTTTGATAACATAATCCATCGACTGAGATTTCCAAAATTCATGGAGATTGTGTCGCAGGAACTTGATGTTAAGGTTGGTTTGGTCCTTGCTTTTCTTTGAAGCTTTTTGATTCAAGGCTTAAAATGATGAAAGTATATTTTTTTTTTCAATTGTTTTGCAGTGTGTAGCGATTCTTAAGGGTTTGCTCCGCGATGGTAGACTTACCTTGAAACAATTGGCTGAGATGGCAAGTGAAGATAAAGGCATGTGTTTTTATTTTAAATGGTTAATTTTCTCACATTTACATGTTAAGAGTACCGAAATTCAAACTTGTTTAGCTCAACTATGTGTCACAAAACAGTGAATCCTTTGCGACATGTCTATCTCAAAATCATGTGCTTTCATTTTCAGAAAATGCAATGACTCCAGATGTTGTACGAGAGAGCCTTTGTAGACTTCTTAGAGCTCGATATGTTGAACGTTGCCCAGTCCCCGAGGCTACGATACTTGAAGAAAAGGGAGATGATAAGAAGAGTCGTTCTACTTCTAATAAGAAGGCCCGGGTAATTGTTTACTTGTGTCATTTTCTATAAGTGGTTGAGTTGGCCTTGATCAATGATTTCGAGATAAATTAGGCATTTGGTGTCTTTTTATTTTTTTTTTAAAGCACAGGCCCTTTCTAATGGGGGTTCAGTCAGTTATGTTGAGGAATCAGGAAGCATTGTTGGATTGATTTTCTCTTTTTTAAATATTGTTTTGTTTTTTGTTCTTCTTTTTTGGGAGATTCGGTATATTCATTTCTCTCTGATTTTTGTGATTTGTCTTCATTATAAAAAATGAGTTTACATTTTAAGCTTTTACTTATTTTTCTTTTGACTTTTGAGCAAGGAAATATCTAGTAATTATCTATGATAATAATACCCAAGTTGAGTAATTTTTCTGGAACATCAATTAGACATGAAGTTAGGTTAAGAAAATGCGAGCAATGAGTTCAATTTACTAGGTACGATACTCAATTAACGCTTCATTAATTGTTTTCGTTTAGGATTTTTATAGGTAGACTTATGGTTCATTAGTTGCATATATGAAAAATAGAAAATGAGTGTTAGAAAATAGATAATTCATGGGTTTTTTATGTCATCATTCACCATTTTGATTGAAAATACCACAGCATAGTGTTCACTCTTGTAATCTGAATAAGAATTTTGCTGATGCTGTTTCATTTCATCGTTTGTGACCTATAGGTTTTCAAAGTGCCAGAGGAACATCGTGTTGTGGAAGCTGCAAAGCGTGGGGATATGATCAGATTTTCACTTACTGCATATACAGGATGTAGTAGTGATGGAGAAACAAAGCTAGCTGATATAAGTGTTGCAGAAAATGTTGGTAAGACTATTGTCAGCTTCTGTGAGAACCGAGTAGACTTATTATTTTGCTAGTGATATTTTAAACATGTATAGAAATTTGGTGCAGCAAAAGAGGAGTCATTTCTTTGGCGTGCAAATTTTGAGGAGTTCATACGTTATCTTAGGGACAAGGTTCGTTTCCTATAAATTTCCTATTTGAACTACCCACCTAGTTTTAGTTTTTCTTTTATTTATTTTTTCACTTTTTATGGGAAAAAAACTTACAATGATTCAACAAACTTATAGAGGGTTGCCAATATAGTTAAATGTTGTGAATGGTAATAGAAATGGTTTATGTCAAGAAGCCATATTCTAGAGCTGGTTATATAAGTGCTGGAATTTCATTTTAAATCCCCTCTTTATATATGCAACAACCGGGTTTGAAATTAGGTGTGGAAATAGGCCAGACCAAGCAACAGAGGCCTACAGCCCAGCCTACATCAAGCCTAGGCCTGGCCGATCTTTTTTTAAAATGGACAGGGCTAAGACTTAGTTAGAAGCCTATTTAGCTAAAGAGTCCATGCTTCAGGCCACAAAGACGCCTTTTAGACCTACCACGGCGGCCTACTTAAGTAAACATGAATAATATTTATTTATTACAATTGTTGTTGTTGTTGTTATTATTATTATTATTATTATTATTAGATATTAGATTTGTACCGTGTTAAAACATTTCCATTAATTTAAACATTTTAGTTTCATGAATTTTTGGCATATTTCAATATTATTATAAAATACACTATAATTGAAATAGGATGTCATATAGATTCATAAATCTCTAAAATGTCATGTCAAATCTCAAAATAGAACTTAATCTCATCAGCTTATTAGCTTGTTAATCTATTTAAAAATTAGTCAGATTATTATTGTAAGACATTAATATGAAATAGGCCTTTAAGTAGGCTAACAATATATAACGGGATTTTAAAAAGGCTAGGCTCAGACAAACAAATAAGCCCATGACAGGTAACAGGTATGGTTTGGGCCTTGAATCCTTTTTTCAGACCAGGCTTAGTCCTTGTATAGCCTAGCTTGGCCTAGACTGTTTCCACCCCTATTTGCAAGTTGTCAAATGCATAATATTGAGTACAATACAATGCCATTCTTGATATAAACAGCAAGAACCACCTAGATTACGTACTGATTGCATTTGCAACTGTACCCTTGGATAGGCCTTAGTCAAATTTAAGTTTACCATGCTTTTGGATCTAATTTCAATGGCCAACTTTGAAATAAGGTAGCTATGATCTCATTCATGTTGCCTTTACCAGTAAAAAAACTTGCAAAAGCATAAAAGTTCTTAAAAAATCAGCCAAGAAATGAGATCATATGGTTTTGGTGAGGGCTATATTCACATAATTGGTTATTTATGTAATGTTTTGAGTAAAGCAGCTTAGCATTTATTACTTTTCCTAGTTGATGGTACTTTATTTCTCTTGCTTAAGTATTAACTGTGGCAACAAGGCATGTATTATTATTTCTGTGCTATTGGTTTTCTTTTTAATATTAGTTGTAAAACATTATAGTATTTTCATAGATCTCAATTTTAAGTTATTGTGTTTGTATGAGTTAGGTGGAATTGTTTTCCTTCTGTTTGCATTCTGCTGGATATTAATATTTGAAGAATACATTTGAAACATTATATTCATTTTCTAGGCATTGACTGAGAATGTAAGAGCACGGATGGATGATGGAGCTGCTACTGTCCTAAGTGCAATATTGAAGGCAACAAGAAATATAGATAAAAACGTGAAAATAGAACAATCAGGTGATCTAGATTTGCTTCATGAATACTGGAAATCTATGATATTAGTAATCATGTCTTTTGGCCGATAAATATTAAGATTGTTATTACTTTTTTAATTTTGTAGAAGAATCAGGAGAATTCAGATTTGATTATCTATGATTTTATTTTATTCTCTTTATTTTTTTTTTATTATGACATTATTAGTCTTTATTACTATTGTAGTTTCTTTTCCTATATAAACAGTCTAAGACTGTAGTAATAAGACATAAAAGTATTATTCAATTACTTTCATTATGGCATCATCACGAGCTCTAGGTTAGGCTTCTACTGTAAAGTGATCCGCAGCTTTTACGGGGTTCAGAGCGATTCACGACCTGTTTTTTCATCTCCCTAATGGTGCGCAACAATGTGAAAGACAATAACGGCACCAGATCTGCTGCTGAACAAAAGACAGCTATTATGAGTAGTGCCTGTAGTGGTGGTCCTATGGTGATGGACCAAAAGTAGTCGACAACAACAACAGCACCGGCAGCCGCAGACCCGCTGTCACCAACAACACTGGTATCAGCGGTTAGGGGGTGGCGACTAAGGCAGTTTCTTTGGTAGAGGTGGTCCCAACAATGGTTTGTCCAATTTTTATGGCCATGAGGGACCTTATAATGACCTCAAGGTTGAGATTCAGCGTCTCAACAGAAAAAATCACGTGGAGTGGTCCCAAAACGTAAGATTGATACAAGACGTAAGTGAAAATATGGTTTCATCAGAGGGGAGGTGCAAATGCCTACAATAGCAGATGCAAATTACAAAGTTTTGGATCAATCTATTCGACGTAGTCTCTCAGGCCTCTAATTTTATTCTTTAGAAATAGATATGTCACATTTACATCTTTGCTTAGTTTGATGATGGATGACACTCTTCCATGTTTAATTTTGCAAGAACCATTGGACAAGAGATTTCCCTTTTAGTCCACCCTATGCCTTAATTATTTTTCTTCTCTATAAATTTCATATCCACAATTTTTTGTTTAAGATTCTAATTTTCACTTGCACATTTTTTGTAATTTAAATTATAGATATTTTTTCAAGTCGGACTCCTTGGGCCTTCTTGCCTCTCCGGGATAATAGGATTTTGATCCCTTGGTCTTCCTGGGTAGCTCAACTGGTTTGAGCAAGGGAAAAAGAGTTGGAGGTCCTGGGTTCAAACCCGGACGAAGGAGTAAATATTAATCTAACAAACTAACTACTAACGTTTGCCAGTTAAAAAAAAAGGCCATTCCCATTCTTCTTGATAAACCCATATGGAAATCCAAAGCTCTCCTTTGAGCTCAATTCTTTTATTTGGGTTGCAGTAATTGAAATGTTGTAGGTTTATTAGCTGCATAAGGTTCTTTCCCTTGACATGTCTGTAATCTATGGTCCTGCAGTGGTTGCCATATTCAATTCCTTACTCAACCCAAAAAGAATAGGGAACACATTCTGATTCAATACATGAAGAAAACTCAATTCCACATTGAATCTTTATAAAAAATTCATGACGAATCCTAGAGAAACAACGAGGCCTCCATCAAGAATCTAGAAATACAAATAGTTCGGATTGTGACACAACTCTCTAATCTGCCGCAAACTGGATTCTCAAGTAGTACACACACTTGACACAACCCCATGTGTAAAATATGAAAAATGGTAGAGGTAGTAAAGAAAAGCGAGCCTGCAAAAAAGGAATAAGAAAAATAAGCTGAAGCTAAGCTCGTAGGAAATAGGGTCCAAAAATCAAGAACCTTCAACATTAGTTCAATCCTTCTAAAGGGGTAAGAAGGGAAAAGTGGAACGACAACAAGAAAGACTCACGAGGCTCATGGAATAAATAGAAGTTACTTTTTGATAAACCCATATGGAAATCCAAAGCTTTCCTTTGAGCTCAATTCTTTTATTTGGGTTGCAATAATTGAAATGTTGTAGGTTTATTAGCTGCATAAGGTTCTTTCCCTTGATATGTCTGTAATCTATGGTCCTGCAGTGGTTGCCATATTCAATTCCTTACTCAGCGTTTTTGGTGAATGTTGGTGTGTCCCACTCCTATGATCCTCAAACAATTCTTGATAAATACCTTTCATGATTTTGGTAGAAGTTGTGAAGTTTTTTTATTTTTAATATTTTATTTTATTTTAATTTTGAAAAAAGAAATATTGCAAAGCTGGATACAAACAAGGCCACCACAATTAGTATCTCATTGTATTCGGGCTTACACTATCTTGTCATATGTTTCAGCTCCCTGTACGCTGGATACAATTTCCTCAGAGGTGATGAAGACTGAAAATGGCCGAACTATGACCATGGATCGTGTTAAAGCTGCGCTTGTTCAGTTGGGTTGTTTAAACCAGAATATTGTTGGTACGCCAACATCTCTATACCTTATGTTCGACTAATTTGTTGTGGCATAAAATATACACCTACCCTTTTATTTAGTTAATTACACAAAAAAAACTCTTACCAATTTCTGGTTTATGGTTCCTTTAACATGTTGCAATTCATAACTTTTTTCTTTTCCTTTCCAGATTTTAAGCGCATTATTCATCTGGCTCGAAATGAAGAGGTTTTTTTCTTTTTTCTTTTCCCGTTATGTTTATAAATCTCTCTCTCCCCCTCCTTCCCTCTCTCCCTCCCTCATGCATTTATTCATGATTTACTCATGTAGGACTGTGCTTTTGTGTGCTATCTTGCAGGTTGAGTCAATTGTGTTAAAAAGGTATGGAAGAGATGCCTACCGAATGTTCAGGCATCTGTTAAAGGAAAATCAGTTTCGTCCGACTGATCAGGTAATAACTCATTGATGAAATTGTCAAACATTAACCTTGCCAGTAAACAAAGGGGACTTTATTAATCTTTCTTTATGTAGGCAGTTTGAGATTCTAGTTTAGCTAGCTTGTTACTCCTGCGTTATGGTTAGCTGCCGTAACCCGCTTAGATTCTGAAGGACGGACTATTAGAGTAATATGTTTAGGGTATGCTTGCTAATGTGAAAACTTTAACAATGAAATTTTAGGGAATATTTGATTTGGGATAGATTTCCTCTTTTTATTTCCTGCTTTTACATTTATAAAGAACTCACCTTACTGTCATTTGATTTATTGTTTTTAGTGATTTGTTTGGAAACTGTTAAAATAAAAATGGATTACCAGTAAAGAATAAAGAATAAAATTATAAAACAGCTACTCATTAGTTATCGATGCCTAATATTTAAGAAGAAATGTGTTCTGGAGACACCAAATTGATAAAAATCCATGTTTATCATGTTAATTTAGGAGATTAAGGAGTGGTTGACCACAGAAATAATTTAACAACCTTTGATATTCAGCTATTTTTTACTCACATCTATTTTTTGTTGGGTACTAACAACAACCATTTATATCCTCATAATTACAGAAGAAATATTTCATTTTCAGGGCTAAATTGAGTCTTCAAACAGGTTGTCAGTCTTAAAGCATAAACTGCAGATTATGCGAGTCTATTTTGTTTTCCCAATTGTTAGTGTAAACACTTCGGTACGGGAGGGGAACAGATAGCCGTGGGTCAAACCTCGTATCACAACGAAGTCCTAAAGACTTGGACCAGCCCAATTGAGTGACAAGCTTATGCATGATATTTTCTCAAAAAATGCAAACCTATTTAAATGACCAATAACCTCATTTGCAAAAGCTGTTAGATGACGATATCTATTAACGTCATGCACATTGACACTCCTCCATGTGCTACATGTGCCAAATACCAATTATAGAGAGGGCTAAATTGGTCTTGTATGTTACTGATTATAATTTATAAATTCTTGTTTCTTTTTAAACTGAAAACAAATAAAATTTTAATACTATAGCACTTCTATGGCCTTTCAATGCTTCTCTTTTCTTTTTAGATTGCGGAGGCTACTCTTGTTGAGAAAAAGGAAGCTCCAAAGTTACTGTTCAAGTTATGGAGGGAAAACTACTTGCAGATGGAGGTGACCAATTATCCTTTTTAATATTTTTACAAACTCTTCAATATTTAATCTTTCCCTAATTTATTCTTCTTTGCAGAAATTAACTGTCAGCATGACATCTCAGAATGGGACATCTCCAATTTTAATGTGGAAAGTTAATCAGCCTCTGCTTTGGGAACATGTTCTAGACGAGATGTACCACGGTGCCTTAAATTTGAAACTAAGAATGGCTTTTGAGGAGGAAAAGGATGAAGAGGTTAGTATTAGTAACACTGATGATGTATAATATGGACCTCAGTTAAATAAAGCTGTTTAAGTTTAGGTTATCATATGAAATATGTGTTGGTTGTTGTGTAAACCTTGATATGGCAATACTGGGTGGTGGTTCCTCAATCCCCATCTTTTAATTTGCAACTAATAGCGACGTCATTCTGACTATTTTGATCTAAATGACTGCAAGGTTTGCACTGATTTTTTTTATGTCGCCCTTTTATCCAATATTTATTTAAATCTAAATTTCAACTCATGGGAGTCTTACAAGAAGTAGAAAGGGAATGTGTGAGTGTAATAGTAAGTGGTCCTAGCTGCTATACTATCATTGGAGCTTCTGTTTCCATGGACTTCTGCCATAATGACAGCTGTCAGAAAATTTGGGAAAATTGTCTTTTTGCAATCTCGCTCTTCCTCTGAGACATGGAAGCAAATTGTTTAACATTATTGATTTTGGTGGTATATCCATAATATACTACAACTCATAACCATGCTATGTTTATATTTTAATGTATTGACCACACCACAGTTCCTGCATTTAAGCTCCGTTATGTTCGCAAACTAATGTCGATGCTGTTTGTTCCAGATTTTGAATATGAGCAAGAAGACGCGTAGTGCATCGGCGCTATTGCAGAAGAAATACGATCGGCTACGAAATGTTTTGGTTCTCTTGAAATCATCATTGATGAAACTTGATGATGCTCTTATGCTTTTCCATGACTTCTGAATATAAATTTTGGGACAGTTAATGTGACTTGTTCACAGAGGAATAACAAATTCGATATTTTATAATCCAACCTTACTCCGAATACCATCGGATTAAATTTAGCTAAAAATATGGATTTTGATGTAATTTTGGTATTTAACTTTGAGTAGCAGATATTTAATTTCTTTTTGTGTTGGTTAAGTTTGTTGCTTACGGTTAACAAAATAGCTACCTAGTTTAGTTGTAGTTGTCATTCGTGTTAGTTTTAATTGCTGTTTTGACATTTATTGTTTCTTAAATACACATGGAAATTACCCAAAAAACTCAACAATAGTTAACTACCACCGGTTTTCTGCTAAGTCATCGATAGTTAACTATCATTGAGGTGTTTTTGCTCATTTTTATGTGTTTCTAAGAAACAATGGATGTCAAAACAACTTTCTAACATATATAGGAGAGTGTGTTAAGAGTTTTAATTGTCGCATTTGTAGAAATTTTTTGTTTATCTTTTTTTATTTGGTACAAAAGAGGGTCAAAGCCCACTTTTTGTTTATCTTTACCTGTCATATTTTAATTCGACCCAATATTAGTGTTGGTTGAAATTTAATTGGGATGTAATTTGTATATGAGTATTACTTTTCCCACCCTACTTTGTTCTCCCGCGCCTTGCAAAAATTCCAAAAATACCCCTGGTCTGGAAAAATATAATCCGAACCAGATTGCTAGTGTTTTCGGAAAATAAAATCCGGACAAAATCGATATGAATATTTTGTATCTTTCTTTGATGTTAGGGTCTCTGTTGACCGTTATACAACCTCCACATAAGCTGCAATGCAATTGTAGGGTCGTATGAACGGTCAACAATGACCATGACACCACAAACACACCTAAAAACTACTTATAAAACTAATTTTTTTTGAAGAAAGTGCGAGAAAGGAGATGAAGTGAAGAATGAAGGAAATTGTTGAAGATCCAAGCCTTTTTATAGCCTTAAATCAGTCATAAGTACAGTCAAATAAAATGTGTTCCACAATCAAAACCGTCCAAAAATGCATTAAAACTCCACTAACCAGTCAAACTTTAGGTGAAACACCACAGTCCAAAATAAACTGAGGGGTTACAGATTTTATATTACGAAATGCATGAAGCTTGTCCGGATCATAAAATCCGAACGGCATCAGACCCATATTTGGAGCGTTTTCCTGGCGATTGACTTGGAAAAGAATTAAAACAAAGGTACATACCATAAATAAAAACAACATAAGACAAATAAAAACAACCATAATAACAGAAATGATTAATCTTTTGGGAAGGTGTTCGACGAAGAGCTTTTGAACTCGATCTTGTCGGCTTGCCAACTGACATGTTACGATCGGCAGACCGACAAGATCGAGTTCATAAGAACCTCTTCTTCGTAGTTAGATCTGCAACATAATGAAGAAAGGCAAGGTGTTTTAAGAGAATTTCTTTGAGTTAGATCTTGTTGCCTTGCCAAATGACTTATTCATCTAGCAGACAACAAGATCTAACTCATAGAAATCTCTTGATGTTCATATCTATAGATCAAGTTCTGAAACTTTGTATCTATCTATCAAGGAGGCAGCAAAGAGTATCTATATATTTTTGAAAGCATGTTGAGGATTTTCATCACGCTGTCACATAGAGAGCAATCTATTTTGAGGCAGCATGACAAAGATCCTCAGCACAATGACAAAAAATTAAGAGGCCTCTTTGGTGTGTTTGTATGAAAACCGGAAACACTTATTTATAGAGGTTTATGGATGTTGTGGACTGTCTGTGAAATGTGGTCCTCACAAAAGAAACCTATGCTGAGGCAATTTGGATTATATAATCCGGATTGTACTTACACCCTAAAAATTGAGTTGAATTCGGAATATTTTAGCATAAATTAAAACAAAATGAAAGTTTAATAATATATATTTTTCAAAACATAATGCAACAACTTAATTCAACAACATACAACTAACACGTAATTAAAACAACATAAAACACGCGATCAATTAAAACATAGCACATTATCATAGATCACCTAAACTAACTTCTTCTTTTGGTCCCTCCAACAGAGCCCTAATCTCTTCGTAGTTCCTGGGCCGGATCAAACTTTTTTGAATTTGTTCAGCAGATCTAACCAACGAAGCGTCCAACTCGATCGGTCCTCTAGTATTGTGCTGACCAAATACAAAGAACATGGTTCTCACGTCGTCGTCGTTTGCGAGTTTCATCTGGCTGAACCGAACTGATCCGGCTGAGTCGAACAATGGACATCATATTCAACACCGACCACCCTCATCATGTCTCTGTGGTTAAGTTGACGGTTGATTTGATCCAGCTGGTCCTTCATCCTGGAGAAGGTGACTTCGTTGCGAATCATAAACAGATGGGGTGGTTTTCCCCCGTTGTAGGAGACTACCGCTAGCTTGGCGTTCGGATCAAAGCCAGGGAATTCCATGATTTTTTTCTGGTGTAGTTTACTTGTAATGAAAACAGGGACCCCTATTTATAGAGGTATCTGGGCGTTGTGGACCACATAAACTGTCGGTGCACTATGGATCATACGAAAGAATCCTATGCTGAAGCAATCCGGATTATATAATCCGGACCATCATTCGCCCTACAGAAAGTACCAACTTTCCCTTTGTTTCACCCAGTATCGTATTAATTCGGATTATATAATCTGGAAACCAAAGATGTATTCCGGGTTATATAATCCGAACTACATCAGACTCACTCGGACGGTGGACTGCACCACATAGAAAACGTTTCAAACGTTTTGGACAGTGGTCAAGTTGAAAAACGTGTTTTTACACGTTTTTTGACTCCATTAATGGTTGTTTTTACCCTCCCTTCCTATAAATACCATCCATCTCCCCCACCATTTCTCATAGAAACCTCTCCCACCCTCTCCTCCTCTTCCTTCTACAACCATGTGTTTCGATCGTTGACCTTTCATAGAAAGAGGCCTCTTTGGAAATTTTCAGGGATTGTATGAACGGTCAATGAGGATGGAACCGCGCTGCAAGGAAGTGCGGTTCATCTGGGGGTCATGTTGGTCAGTCTGGGTCTGAGGTTGGTCTGTCTGGTTGCAATTATTACTTAATCAAAAGTTAAAACTTATATTTTCAAGACAAATTTTATAATTAATATATTTTTAATTTTAAAAATATTATAATAGGAGCCCTTAACATGGACCCCAAATTAAAGGGACCATTGGTGATCTTCCTCAAATGATCGATAACGTAGAATCAATTTGAAAAATTCATATTAACTCTTTAAAACCCCTCCAAAATCCTTCCCCAATACAATATTTGTGTTACTTCAAAGGAGGGAGATTTTGTATTATTAATAAAAAATTAACCCACAAAATCCTTTGTTCCCAATGTCTTAAATTTCTTCCACTTGGTCCTTTTTTTTCTTTCATTTTTCTTTTTCAAAATCCTCTCTTTCTCTCCAAACTCTCAAACAAAGCTCAAGATGAATAAGAGAATATTTTTACGTTTCACATACTTATAGTTGAGAAGCTCTTTCACTATCACCTCAGAAGCATCGTGCAAATCTCCTACACACACTACAAACTCCCTTCCTTGAGACTATAACATCAACCAACTCTATATTAAAGTCCTCGTAAACTAGATTTATGCGTCAAAGTTCCAATTCAAATAAATCATCAAGAAAAGTCAATTAAATTCATTAAAAATTGAAATCAAAAGAAAAGTCCTTTTGACTCCTTAAAAAAAGCCTTTTATTCGCAAGTCCATCACATATATAAATTGGGCCAAAATATCCAGGGAAAAAATTGATGAGTATTACTTTTCCCACCTTGTTGCCTTCTCACATGCCCTATAAAATTTCTAAAAATGCCCCTTTGTAGTTCAGATTTCATAATCTGGACGAGTTCAGATTTCATAATCTGGACGAGTTCAGATTTCATAATCCAGACTATGCTTATGTATAATCAGCAATCATAATCTCTCCCGTTTCAACAATTTTGAATTTTGCTTTTAAAAACAAAAAAAAAAAAGGGTCTATTCATGTCAAATAAAATCATAAAAACACAAGGATGAGAGTTAAGAAGATTAATATTGTCCTTAAAAGGACTATCAATGTTACAAACATGTTCAGAATTTGTGTTGATGCTGTCCGGATTACGTAATCCGAACTGCATTAGCAATGAGATAATGGTCTAAATGACGGAATTTTGGATTTTGAGGGCGGAGTCCCGTAAGAAGTCCCTTTTAAGGAAGTCTTGATCATAAAAACACAAGGATGAAAGCTAGGAAGATTAATATTGTCCTTAAAATGACTATCCATGTTACAAATATGTTTAGAATTGGTGCTGGTGCTGTCCGGATTACGTAATCCGAACTACATTAGCACCATGAAAAAATGGTGTTTAGGGGGTGTTCGGATTCTATAATCCGAAAAAATCAAATAGCGCGCCCTATTTTTTGAGATTTTCGGATTTTTTCGGATTACAAAATCCGAATAGGTGAAAAACTCATTTTTTTTCACCCTATAACAAAGGAAAACACTAGTTCGGATTTTAAAATCCGGACGATCTCAAGGGCATTTTTGGAAAGAAAAAAAAGGGCGCGCAATAAATAGATAGGGTGGAAAAAGTAATACTCAAAATTGATTTGTCTTCAATTATCAAAGATTTACGAGGAATCAAATTCAAAGAAAAACGCTGAAATTAGGTCACATGTTCTAGAAAATCACATCTGAAAATTAAAATTAAGAGTTAGACATCAAACAAGTTTACAATAGATCTATAAATGGTAGATGGAGAAAAAAAAACTTTAACAATATATTTTTTTTTAAAATTTTAACATTCAATATATATACTCTTTCATTGAACACAACTTCTATTGTCAATATTACTGTAACTGAACAAGAGAAGTTGTTTTGATTTGCCCATCCTAGCTTATCTCTTGTGTTCTAATTCTTTTTGTTGTTCTATTTCTTTATATGTACTTTTAAATTAAGTAGGATATCTATAACAAAATGAAGTTTTAGTTTAACATGTAGAATTGAATCAAAACAAAAAATTGAATTTAATTATAATTTCAAATTTGAATCAAAACAAATTTGATCTAATCCTATTTTAAAATTAAAATAAAATCTAATCTACTCCTCGTAGGTATTTTAAAAAATCAAATCTAATTTCATCCTAATTGAATTAAAAATAAAGCAATGATTTTTACCATGATGGATATCAATGGTCTTCATTCAAGAAAAACCGACGAACAATCTCACGCTAGTTATACATAACGAGATTAAAAGAAGCATGTGAGTACAACTTAGACAATTGGGATCTCGTGAGCTTAGCTCAACTGGCAGGGACATTACATAATTTATGCAGGGGCCGGTGTTTGAACTCCATACACCTCACTTATTCACATTTAATTGTGTGAGCTCTAACCACTAAACTACTAGACAAAAAAAAAACTTAGACAATAGGTACGAGAACGTTTGATATAATGAGAAGTGTATTTCAAACAATCTCTCTATGTGTAGTGTTAGGTATTTGAGTTTTACCAGTAAACTTTTTGAAAGAAAAAAAGAATATGTGAATGAGACTAAAAAAATATGACTAAAATTGATAGCTAGTGTTTTTTCCATGTTCAATGAATTATAACCAAAAAGTTAAAACAAACTTGCATGGGATTTTTTTTCAAAAATTACGTCTTCAAAAAATTACGTCCTTTAGTGCTATCAACACACCGACCCAATGTAATATGAAACAATATCAAATTGAACACTAGTATCTACCCAGGCATAGACATGCATAAATCAAGTTCTATCTTTTGGTTGTTTGTCTAAATAAACCTGGAAATCTGCACGTTTGTAATGTTTTGTAATAGGCATTGTTCATGTATAATTCCCATTATAAACGTTTCATCCCACTCTTTCTCCACTCAATTTTTGTATAGCTAAAAAAGTATACAAGCTAGCCCCCTAAAAAAAAGTATACTAGCTAGATAGTACTACAATGCATCTATCAACACTACTAATATATCATAACTATATCTCATTAAATGGGATGTAAATGGGTTAGGCAAAAAGTTCTTACTTTCTGCATTTATATCAATTAATTTTAAAAAATGGAAGCTAACGTATATCAGTTAAATAAAATAAAATAAAAAAACTAACTGGCAACATGTCAACGAGATCATTACTTAAAGTTAGATCCATTAATAAATACAAGTTATTTTAAGAAGATCTACATACAATGAACACATGGAATTCACTATCAGTCTTTCTTAATACATGTAAAACAAAATACTCCATCCGATCATAATTTTAAGCAAAAAGAGCTATTTATGCCGGTGTTTAAGGAATTCAGTTAAATATATAATTAATTTTTATGACTTGATGAAAAATATGAGTGAAATTTACTTTGTTAACCTTTTAAAATTTAATTGAAAAAATGGACCACTTTTTTGCTATAATAAATTCAGCAATTTATATTAATGTAAAACACTGCGATTCAGTTGACAGGGACATGTATTATTATATGTAGGGACGTGGTTCGAACCCCGGAGACTCCACTTATTCACTTTAAAAAATGTGAATTCTAACCAATAAACTACTTTACAAAAAAAAGAACATTGTTAATGTCATCATTAGAACTCCAAAATTTGGGTTCAACTAAAAGCAGTTATGTCTAATAATGGCGTGACACAAATGATAGATTCACGGGTTTATTAAGAGTTGTGTTATTTGAACATCCATTTATATGAACTTTTGAGGCAGCCAAAATTTTACAAAGAAAATGAGATATTGACACAAAAACTAAAACAATAGAAAGATAAAGTAAAAATATAATGTGAAGAGAAAGTTGTCACAAAAGTTGTCAAAAAATAATTGTTTAAATATTTATTTATCTTTCATTAATCACCTGTTTTGGATACGAACCCTTTTTGATGCCTGTGAAAAAACATATGCTAAAAGAGATCAATTTTGAAATATGATCTTATATTAACGGAAAAAGAAATCTAAAATATGAATGGAGTGCCTCCAAACATTAATCATATACTTGACCTCATTTGTCCTTTTCTCTTTCAATCGAAAAATATTCAGATAAATCTAGAGTTATTAATTCATCTCTTCCTCTAAAAAAAAAATTCATCTCTATTTTCTTTGGTATTGTTCTTGATAGTAATATCTTCTTACACAAGTGTAAAGATTAATCATTTTAAAGTAACTGCGATTCTTTCAAAGGGTTGATCTCTTTTAACAAATATTTTTCAATACCATCAATCAGAAATTGAATTTTAAACTAGATAGTTAAGGAGTTTAATTGCTCCTTCTGATTCTTATTATAAGATATTTTTTATTTTATTTTTACTTTTTAAGCTTATTGAATAACTGATATATTAAGTATAGTTTTAAAATTCGGTTCGGTCACCGACTCGGCAGAGGCACTGGGTCACTGAGTCGACGGTTGAACCATCAGGTCATTGGTTGAACCGAATGGCTGAATCAGATCAAGTCGGACGACTCGATTAGATAACTCGGTGTTTAGATTTAATTTGTATAGGTATTTAATCAGATTAAATCGAATTGAACTTGTGATTCGGTAACTCCAAAAACTAGAATAATGACACATATAGAATTGAATAAAAATAAATATCCAACATACATATTATGAGTTTTAAATGAAATATTTGAGCTTGATAATCATGTATGCTTATGTTTTTTTTTGTTGAAATAATTATATATGCTTATGATTTTGACAAAGTTTTTTATTTTATTTTATGAAAGATGATTTTGACAAAGATTATATATGTTTATTTTATGAGGAATTTTTATCAAAAAAATAAATAAAGTAAATTGAAAGGTATTTGCTTTATAATAAATATTCAGACGAGATGGTATTTTAGGCATTGATCTTTATCCAAACATGTGTTCTTATAATCATAATAAAATTAAATTGAACACAAAAATGAATAGTGTTTTAGTGGCTCGGAGAGATTTCTTTAATAGGTGTCACGAGTTCCACTCCCACCAGCCAAATCATCGGTACTTACTGATTCTCACCAGTTCAAACCGTGTTTTAATAGGTATGGTACATAAGTTATTCAAAGATAAATTATATTAGGTCATGTTCCAATTAGATACGATAAACACCCCCTAATTGTTAGAGGATAGAGGAGTAAGTAAAAATTAATAGTGTGTCCCTCGTGCCTCTCCTCTTCGTACGCCGCGTATTCTCAAGGCACGTTTATTTTTCTATCTTCTTATAAGGTTGACCAACTAGATCTTCATTAGTAGACTTCCTTTTTTAAGGGTTAAACAATTCAATTAGTTTAAGAAAAGTTAAGAGTTATATAAATCTTGTGTTAATATTCAAACAAATAACTGAATTAAATCTTTGGACATGGGCATATTTGACCACTTTCTTCACTTTTTTCCTTGTCATCCTCAGCCGCAATTTCAATTTCACTCTCTTCTTATTGAAAAATTAAATTAAAGCTCCATCGACGGATGGACCAAATAAAATATTTGGAAAAAAGTACGACTAAAATGTTTTAATTATTTTATTGAGGAGAAACATATTTTAAAAATATTGGATAAATATAAAAGAAAATATTCAAACATGTCGTGAGAATAAACAATAGTCTAACTAAGAATCACCACGAAAAATAGTATAAGTACTCTTTCAATTTTACGTAAAAAAATGCTAGAGTATTTCCGAGACACTGAAAAAACATCAATTTGATGTTTAAATCATCACTCTCTTTGCAAAAAAAAAAATCATCACTCTCTTTGCAAAAAAAAAAAATCATCACTCTCCTTTCTAGTTGCTCCAAAAATTATCAAAATACAAATACAATATATGACTCTTAAACTATAGAACAACTATCAGTTTAATTTATAAACTATCACTTTCTCCTGTTTAATTCATAAACATAAACAATAGGTTGAGAGACTATATGTTTAGTAAAAATAGTGAATAACTAACTTATAAGGATGAACCGATGGTTAATAACGAACAAACTAACATGTTGAATTTGTAGTGTTGCATAAAATTAACGGTTAAACAATCTCATAAATATAAAAAAATATAAATATATATTTTAATTAATATTTAATTTTTTTAATCAAGATACCGAGTGTAGAAATGAGGGGGGATATGATAAGTTATATACGCTCAAAGGCTACTTGAATTACCTTATCTAAAAATGTTATAAGGTAGCAAAAAGATCTATTTTTTTTTAAGAAAAAATTCTTATAATATTTTAAACGTTTCTATAAATTTTCATTTAAAAATATGAAGGTTATACATGAGTTGAATTAAATTAAGAACCAAAAGTGCTGATTGAAAACCAAAAAGTGAAAAAAATAAAAAATTAGGCGAATAAAAAATAAGTCCCTCTTAAGACCTTTTAGTGTGGAGGAAGTGAAAAGCGCGGTCTGGGACTATGATGGTTTTAAATGTCCAGGCTCTGATGGTGTCAATCTTGGTTTTATTAAGGACTTCTGGGCTGATTTAAAGGAGGATCTTATGCATTTTTTGTCAGATTTTCACCGTAACGGGAAGCTCCTGAAAGGTATAAATAGCCCTTTTATCACTTTCATTCCTAAGAAGGATAGTCCGCAACGTTTAAATGATTACCGCTCCATTTCTTTGGTGGGAAGTTTGTATAAGGTGCTTGCTAAGTTGTTGGCCAATCGCTTAAAGAATGTTATCGGTAGTGTTGTGTCAGATTCCTAGTCTGCATGCTTTTATCAAAGGTAGACAAATTTTTGATAGTATTCTTATAGCCAATGAGGTGGTCGATGAGGCAAAGAAATTAAATAGAGACATTTTACTTTTTAAAGTTGATTTTGAGAAGGCCTACGATTCAGTGGATTGGAATTATTTAGATGATGTTATGTGTAAGATGTCTTTTCCGGTCCTTTGGAGAAAATGGATGAAAGAATGTGTTTGGACTGCAACGACGTCAGTTCTTGTTAACGATTCTCCTACTGAAGAGTTCCCTTTGGCTCGTGGGTTACGCCAAGGAAACCCTCTATCTCCTTTTTTGTTTCTTTTGGCGGCCGAAGGTTTTCATGTGATGATGAAGTCATTGGTTACTCAAAACATTTTTACAGGATACAAGGTGGGTTATGAGAGGGCTTTGAATGTTTCCCATCTTCAGTTTGCTGATGACACTTTAATTTTGGGGAATAAAAGTTGGGCTAATGTCAGAGCTACGCGTGCCGTTTTGTATTTGTTTAAGGCTATGTCTGGTTTGAAAGTTAATTTTTAGAAAAGTGAGCTGGTTGGTGTGAATGTTAGTCGTTCTTGGTTACTTGAAGTGGCGAATGTTTTAAATTGTAGAGTGTCTTCTCTGCCCATTATGTATCTCTGCCTCCCTTTGGGGGGGGGGGGGGGGGGGGGGGTCTGCCGTG
>Ga0228711_1004499_pt1 | contig 21432 bp, 12 predicted proteins | sample MedpolnodulmetaG_2_FD_177996 | JGI IMG/M metagenome (GOLD analysis project Ga0228711, IMG submission 177996) | Root nodule microbial communities from Medicago polymorpha collected in Santa Monica, California, United States - brown nodules | ecosystem: Host-associated > Plants > Roots > Nodule... | reverse complement strand
TAAGCAGGAATCATGGCAGCTTCATGAACAAGAAACAATTAGAGGAATGGTTTGAAGCTTGATTTGGTTTGGTGAGCTAAGAATCATGGATGCATCAAAGATTTCAAGAGCTAGGGTTTTGAATTGGAGAAGGGATAGATGTTGAAGCTTGAGGAATGTAGTAATCAACATGTGAGTTCTTAGATAGTTAAACCTTCTTTTGGTTTGAGCATTTCTAGTGAGAAAGACAAGAATTTATGCTTAGTTAGAATGTTGTATTTTAGAACCCCAAATGCCAGTTTCTTGTTATGTTTATCTTAAAATGGCCATGCAATATGTTTATTACTATCTATATATGTTGCTGGATGTATATGGTGCATTGCAGGATCAAATTGGACGAGTTTTGGGTCAAAATTGCAAAATTTGTACCACAGACCCGAAGAAACTTGCTATTAGCGAAATTCCCCAAGATGAATTTCGCTAATAGCGAAACCCCTCTACCCATGCCAACTTCCTTTTGGCTTGTTGGCTTGTCTTGGGGCCTGTAGTGCAGTCCGAGGCTTTCCTCGTGATGTTTTCCAACTTTATAACCCCTAAACAACATCTAAGCAATGCACATAACATCAAACGATTCTTGAAATGAAAATCAAGGCCAAACTAACATATGCATCAAGAATGGCATAAGAGAGTTTAAGCATGATTTTTCGGGTACCAATGAGCCAAGAATGGGAATGAAACATAGAGCCTCGACATAGGTCGTCGAGAAACTAGAAAGTTAGCAAGAACCCTAAGCAAGTGAAGTCGTGAATTGATAGGCATAGTCTTTTCACTATGAACAAGAATGACTAAGTAAGCAAGTACTAAGACAAATTATAATATATGGTCAAGACCATAAAGTAAGATGTAGGTGTCGTGTGTTTTCGTTATCCACGCCAAGGGGGATACGAAAGGTTCTCACAAGGGGAACGGGATACGCTCCGCAAGGTAGGCCCTCACGTCACTGAGGGAGTCCGATGTACCTTAGCTAGGTTTTCATCGGTTAAGTAAGGGATTAACCTCCGGGGTTACTCCACTCGGGAATAATCCGTAAAATGAACTCAAATAATATTGTTTGTTCAATGCTAACCGCTAACTTAATGAATGAACATGGAATGATATGCTTACATTTATGATAAGATGAAAGGTATGTATAAGTTTCTGAATCAAGATAAGACCAAGAAGTTATACCGAAGATGATCTTAGGATTCCCCGATCGTCTGGTCTAGGGTCATGTCATGAATGGCTTATGTTTAGGTCTGGATGCGTTTATCGTATCTCGACATAGCGGTTCTAGGTTCCCTTGAGCGCCATGAAATGTAGAGTAAGACAAGACCTATGAATTGTGAAACGAAGAACTTACGACGGATCTAGTATGCACGATCGTCTAGGCAAGCCAGCCCACACACGTATAATCAACCGGTAGGTTGTATTGTAGACACGTGGTGACCATAGGTTTTCCCCGAGGTTACCTATAGCCTAGTATTAGGTAGAACTCACTAAGACATTATGTCTCATCCCAATCCTTATTTGTTTCAGATCAACATGTTGGTTTAGCAAGCTTGTAGTCGGATGGATAATCAGCAAGTGCTCGTTTGTACCCGCTGCAGGATATTATAGACTTTAAGGATGTATTTTCTATATTTTGGACGATTTATATTGTATTGTTGATTGTACGAACGCGTTTGGGTGTTACAATTTTCTTCATATTGTTTTCTCAATGTTGCTACTTCAAGAGAACATTCAGGAGGCATAAATAAATTTTCTTTTTTAATTATTTTGATAGAACTTAAGCTAAGATCAAATAGATCTTATATATTTGAATTGTGATCAAGAACTCCACAAAACTCTATGGATAATAAGAAAGTAAAATCACAATTTTGCAATCCTTCAAGGATGATTTAATATTAAATATTATTTCTTTAGGAACTATATTTCAAATCTTCATAAACAATGATTAAGAAAATTATTTATTTGAGCAATCCTTAGGGATCTTTAAAAAAAAAACAAATTAATTCTTCAAGAATTAGATTACATTCTCAACGTGTAACTCTTCAATCCTTTTTTATAAATAATACAATGATAAAATAGATATTCTTTTCAACCTTAAATCTATCAACAACAAAGAAGATCATAATATTTGCTATCATTTAATGATGCTTGAAATTAAATAGGCTTAAATGCACTTTTGGCCCCCAAGTTTGCATAACTTGCGATTTTGGCCCCCATATTTTGAAATTAGCACATTTGGACCCCAAATTTCAGCCCCTTTTCAAAACCCTTACCCCCCTTGATTTTGACTCGATCAAAGCTGACATGTCACTTTTTTTTGGTTTTTTTGCCACATAGACATCCTACGTGGATTTTAGAAAGAAAAAAAAATCCTCCCTCACGTGACCATTATACAACCGTTTTATTCTTCTTCCCCATAAGTCAATTCCTCTTCCAACTCCATAACCATTTCTCCTTCATCCTCCTTCTTCAAACACAAATCTACATCCTCTTTCCTCACTTATAAATCTTGTTCTATTCTTCATCTCCATAATGATTTTTATTCTTCACACACAAATATGCATTCATCCTCCTTGTTCACTCGATTTTCACTCGATTCAAACCAATCTTCTTACCATTCTTACGGAGTCTCTGCCATTCAAACCCTTTTCACTCGATTCCCACCCTTTTCCTAACTATCGGTATTCTTCGCAACCTCGACCTTTGCATCCGTCTTCTTCGCTTTTTATTCTCTGACTTCGAAACTCGTTCTTGCTTTCAATTTTCCCTTTGGAGAACGTTTCATCAACTTATTCTGTTAACCTTAGTAGTTCGATTGAGATGAGAGTGAGATTTGGAGTTTGTAGTTAACCCTAATTCCCAATTCAATTTTGGTTTCTAATATGGAATGGAATGGGTCATGTGATAAATCTCACCATATTTTCTTTTAATTTTAATTCCAATAATAAGTGCTAGCAAAATTTTACTTTTAATAACGTCCATCGTGGCAAAAAAATTAAGAAAAAACGCAACATGTCAGGTTTTACTATGGTTTTGCAAAGGGCTGAAACTTGGGGGACCAAATGTGCTATTTCCAAAATAGGGGGGCCAAAATCGCAAGTTTTACAAACTTGGGAGGCCAAAAGTGCATTTAAGCCTATTAAATATCTAGTTCTTCAAGAACTATATATATATTTATCAAACCTTGATAAAAATTTGATTGTTTTCAATCCTTAAGGATACTTTAAACTTAATTTTTTTTTAATTCTTCAAGAATTGTATTACACATGATCTTCATAATGATTAAGTGTTACAGAAGTTGATCCTCATAGTCTTCGTGCTTATTTCCTACAGTTCACTCATTACGTAGGTGGTTTGAAGGCTCGTCGATCTTTCCTCCAGCTTCTTTGGCTTTTGTGCGTTTGGTTAATTTGGAATGAAAGAAATAATAGGTTTTTTAATAATTCTCATACATCCATACATGAGCTTATGCATAAAGTTATGTTTCATTGATACTGGTGATTGAAGGCTAATAAAGTCGCATTGGTGTATGGTTGTCAAAGATGGTGGTCGGACCTGTTGAATTGTTTGGGTATTGGATGACCTTTATTTTTGTAATTATTTAATTGACAGATTGTACGTTTGAGGGGTCTTCTTAATACATCTTATGCTAAAAAGACGCCTTTGATTTTGTTAATATATACCATTTTTTATTCTTAAAAAAAAAATTAATCAGAAAATAGAAACAAGTACCGTTAAATATTGAGATCATATAAACTTTAAGAATGGCATCCCCACATTATATTCATGAATCAAATAACTTCACTGGTCAGAGTTTTATATGATTTGCATAACTAAATATCTTCTAATACAGATTAAAAAAAAGGAAATGTTAACGAGTGCCCCGGGGCACTCTTTAAGCACTTTAAATGGTAAGTTTTTAATGAAAAGTTTTGTATTTAATGCATTGGAAATTGTAATAGTTGACTTTTTAAAAAAATAATTACTAAATTTGGAATGCTTAAAGAGTGCCTCAGGGGCACTCCATCTGTGTACTACTTCTCTAGTCATATTTATACGAAACAATTGGCTTTTTAAAATCATTAAATAGTTGATGTATTCGGTCTATATAAATCAACTATTTAATAAATCTAAAAGGTCAATTATTTATCATTAATTGAATTGGTACAAGAAAATATACCCTATAATTTAATATTTTTTTACATACCTCTAAAAAGTAATATCCTATTTACATTTTTGACTACAGAGTCCCTTTTTAGCAATTTTGACTATGCACCCTATTTTATTGGATAATGCTAACTTGTGTCTTGAGGGCATAATTAAGGATTAAAAACAACATTTAAAACATAAGTTTTATATTGAGAAAATGGGTTTTAATCTTTTAAGACATTGAATGCACAATTTTCAAAAATAAGTTTCTACATTTAGCTTCTAAACTTGACTTTAAGGGCACAAGTTAACATTTTCTCTTTTTATTAATTACACCTAGGGCTTTTAAAGGATGAATATGAAATTCATATTTTTCCTCTAATGATTCTCATGCCCTAGACATTTCTAGAAACATATTGTAATCACCCCAATACACCCTCGTTCTCCAAAGAAAATAACCAACCTACTCTTCACAACAATTTAACACATGTATATTGATGTTTGAAATCCGCAAGTGCACCGGTTTATCAAAGTAGTAAAAATATCGCTCCACAAGAAGTTATTGTAATTATTGATTTTCTTTACAATTGTGATTAGCTGTAAAGTTTAGGTTTAGAAGTTTAGCAAATTTGGTGTTTATAAAATAATAAAAAGCGTCTCGGGATTATTGGTTAATCATAATGACAAATCACTTACAATCCAAACCTATATTTAAATCTTATGTTAAATTTGTTTCTAAAGACAAGTTTCTCTAATGTATTTCATGGTTCCTCTTAGAATCCATGAGTGTCTTTCAATAACAATCACGTCTATTCTCATGGTCGATCACTATTGAAACCCATTAAGAACGAAACTTTTAAGGTCTCAAGGTTTACTAAACTATTCTCATGTTTCGTAAACCTTGTCTAATCTCACTTGTTCCAATACTAACCTTCTTTTTTCGATTCTTCAATTAGTATTTGAAATATGAATTAAGGACGGTGAGATTAGATTAGAAAATAGATTTACATAAAATTAGGGTTCTAGGCTTGGTTTGATAGGAATTAGGTCATTAGACTCATCCAAAAATCCCAAGACAAAGAAATCTACTCACTCATGTTCATCGTAGACAAAGAGAATAAAGAGATGGAGTAGAAAGACATGAAAGTAAACGGCTGAAAGTAAAGGTGCAGAATTATAAAGAACAAGAAAATAAAGAACTTTGATTCAAAAGAAATAATTGTCACAAAGAATTCCCAAGATACAAAGGCGATTTACAAGTCTGATGGCTCCTCTATTTATAGCCCATGGAACAACCTAAACCCTAGAAAAGGCATTAGAATATGTTACAAGGCAACCCATGGGCTTTTAGGTCAAAAATATCATTTAAACAATTTGCTAGAACCGCGCACGGTCGTGCCTGCAAGGCGCACGACCATGCTTGATGAACGAGCAAAAGCAACAAAGGGAGCATCTGGGGTCATGCACGGCCGTGTGTGTGGGAGCACAGACCATGTGCTGCTCTCGACATTGTGCAACACAGTTGGCCTGAAAGGGGCGCACGGTCAGTGCATTTGTGAGCACCACCATGCGCGATAGAATGGCAAGAGATCTTCATATTTTGATCCTCAATCAGCCTTGAGTCGTGCTTGAGTCCTTTATTTCCTTAACCATGCTTCTAAATCCCTTCTTTTGCTCTAAGACTTGATTTCACCATATTTGATCCTGAAATAAAATAACAAACGATTTGAAGTACCAAAGTTCTAAAAAGTAATTAAAAACACATAAAATTCTAATAAACTAAACACTTAAAAACCTATAATTATTGACTTATCATATACAAGAGAAAGAGTCGGATATAAACTTAAAGTGTTTTTGACTGATGCATCTTGTAACTAAGAAATAGAGCTTATATATTTGCATTTATATACTTGTATTGCACGTCAAAAAACAACCTTTAGGTTTACAAGACCTGACAAGTAAGAAAATAAACAAGTGAAGAAGCAACCTTGCTTGTCTTGTACTTCAAGAAACAACCTTGCTCGTCCGTGTTGGCTAGGAAGTTCTTCCACCACCAACATATTAATCTTACAGCACACTTTACATCAATATCAATCAATGCACATGTACTAACACAACTGCTGACTTCATTGAAATGTTAAAAAAACAACAACTAGAAAATGGTCATTACGATTTCCTAACGAATAATATGCAGTAATGGCACGCAGTCACAAGCTTGCCATGATCTAAACAAACTAGATTTTTCAGGGGCACACATAAAATCGTTCATTCAAGACAGAGAAAAGAGGCATGGTAGCCTAGGGAAAGGTCCACACCTCATCTCCTTCTTAGAAAGTGAAGAATTCGATGATTATATGTCGGTCGATTCAACAACATATATACTAACGACTATGATCCTGACAATGAAAAGCTATATGTGTCCGTAATGAACAAATTCGGCAAGTGTACCAAATAGTTCGTAAGTAATAAAGTGATAACTGAGATCGTATCCACATGGATTATTGTTTCAACTTAGCAACTAACGTTACTTATTAGAACTGAAAATTAAAAAGTAAATGAAGTGAGTAGATTAACGGGGTTTTGCAAGTTTGATTTGATTACGCAAAGCAGTAGTGATTTAGGGCTTGTTTGTTATAGATTTATAAAAAATAGTTTTTTCTTTGTATTTCTAAAAATTTATTTTTTGAAAATTTACTGAAAAATAGTATAAGTTGTTTCAAACTCATTGGTATAAGTTAAAAAAGAGATTTTGGCATTCACTTATTTAAATATTCATTGTTCAAGATTTTACATAGTAAAAATCACATATTTTTTCAAAATGACATCTTTCAAAAGTGATTTTTATGAAAAGCTAAAGGGTGCATCCGATTCAGTCTAAGGTTATACACAACGCTAAAGGGTGCAAGTGTTGTCAATCCAACAGTGGTAGTCAATATAGGATGATGTACGAAATATTAGAGTAGGGTCTTACTCTCTCAAAGGTAATTGAAATATAAAGAATTGGGATTGGCTCCAACTTCGTCTATGAGTCTTAGAAGTTCAAACACATACTCTCTACCTTGATAGTTCTACAAACAGGTAGCCATATCTTATCTACTAAAGGGTAAAGAGAAAAAATAATATGCAATGTTCAGAATAGATTTTTCGGTCTATTCTATGATTAGACATTGCCCCTAGGTATGTCCAACTCTCTAGCTCAATGAAAGTAAAATTCGAGCATGCTTGTTTTAAAATGTTCTATGTGATGTTCCAACGTTATGCACACAAACAAATAATGTTCCATTGAATGTTCCAACATCAACTAGTAAATAGAATAAATGACAGGAAAGTAAATGACACAACAAGTTTGTTGACCCAGTTCGGTGATAGACACACCTACTCTTGGGGCTTTCAAGCCAAGAAGGAAATCCACTAGTGTAGTCCTTATTCTATAGCTCTCAGGAAACTCCTCATTTACACTAAAGACCTAGGACCTACCCATATTGATTTCAACCTAGGAACTCCTATATCTGAGATCCCATCTAACTATCCTATAGTCAACCACAAACCCTGTGATTATCAGACTTAAACAACACAAATCAATGATGAAGTTACCTTCAAACACAAACTACAACCTTGCTTAAAAGCTTTGGCGTAGCACAAAAGAGTTTACAACTCAACATACAGTCCTTAACATGTATCAAACTGATACAAGAAAGGCTCACAATAAACATGACTAAACTTGCATCAACACGATACAAGAGTAGAACACTTAAAGACTCAAAACCCTAAAAAAGACTAAACTTTTTAGAATGACGGCTTGAATGATCAATTAGGTCTTGAAGTCTTCCTTTTATACTGAAGCAATATGGGTCAAATAGTCTTGTTGAGCTTCAGAACAAAACAGATCGTCCAGCTGATCTGCAAAACACGAATCAGTGACATATATGGAAAGTCCTAAAATGTAGGAACATCTTTTGGAACTTCCAATACAGCTTCAAATATTTGCTAAAATATAATCACATCTTTAGGAATATTCCATAACTGATTCTGTAAAGATATGCGCGTTGCTTGGTCGACAAGATAAGGAAATATGGTTTGCTTAAATAATATAAGGCACGCGTACAAATAGGCATGAAACAATGCACACTGAACCGTGCCAGGATGTTGGAACATCGTATCCAACATCTTACAAGAATGCCTGAAACATGTTGGAAAATTGTATCCAACAACACAAACATGGATATTTGTTTTAGCAATAATGCAGCAAATACAAATACCCAACAATCTCCCCCTTTGGCAAATTTTTGGCTAAGACAAATTGAGGCCAAGTACAAAGAGATAAAGGGATACAGATACATCCATTTCCTCAAGCATGAACACATACTTATGAAGATACAGCTAGCACACACAATCTAAAGAGATAGCTTAGATACACTTCCTCAAGTCATCACGAACACATATTCAAGAAGAAGGAGTAACAATACAGTATCACTAAAGAAGTTTCAGAAGTGTGCATAGAGGAATACCTCACACAATCTTCAGTCATATCTTCAAATAAAGAGGTATTACAACTATCAGAGAAATGCAACAACGGATAAGATAATAGCATAGCCTCACAAGAGCAGAGGAAAAATAAATTCCTATGCTACAATCAGGGAAAAATAAATTCCCACAAAAATTGGATGTTCCAACATTTTGTACAACATCAAACAGGAACACCAATCACATATATCAGTAAGGGAAGAAATAAATTTCTCATACCTACAGAGTACTGACAGGAAGATGTTTAGCACATCATACTCTACATCCTGCCAATTAGCTTGAACATGTTCAAGCCCACATTATAGTATCACTCCCCCTGAATATAAGACCCTATGAGTGACTACTAAACATACTCCACTACTCCCCTTGAACACATGCATATGGAAGATGTTTTGAAACACCAAACTACTCCTAACGCATAGATAAAGGAATACTTCAGGGTCTGAACACTAATTCTTCAGGGAATATGTATTAAACAACCAGACCTTTTAAGGTCACATAGACATGTTCCAACATTCTACAAAACATCAGCAGGGAACATATACAAAAGGAAAATACTGAGAATTAAGACAAATTCCTAGAACAACACATAATCAAGATGTTTCAACATCTGTGAGAACATCCACAAAACCTGAAATAGTTGCAAAATAAATGCAACAACAGAAATACAGGCATATATGCAAAATAAATGCAATACAACACACACAGATAAGGATATACCATTTTACTCCCCCTTTTTAGCCACAAAATATGTCAACAGCAGCATATTTCAAGAGTATAACATAGCCATGTATACCCCACACCACAAAGACATGCAACAAGAGATAAGAAATAACACGTCTCACAAAACAGATTATTATGTCTCCTCATGTAGGAAAATTCCCAACCTGACCCTTAGTTTTTCAAATTGTTTAGCATCTAAGGCCTTGGTGAAAATGTCTGCCAGTTACTCCTCTGTGTCAACATGCTCAAGTGGCACAACCTTATCTTCAACAAGATCTCTGAGGAAGTGATGACGTATGTCAATGTGCTTTGTCCGGCTATGTTGAATAGGATTTTTGGAAATATTGATAGAGCTCAAATTGTAACAGTACAATGTCAGAATATCTTGTTCAACATTATACTCCTTCAGCATCTGCTTCATCCAAACAAGTTGTGAACAACTACTTCCAGCTGTTATGTATTCAGCTTCAGCAATAGATCGAGACGCACTATTCTGTTTCTTAATGAACCACGAGATTAGATTGTTCCCCATAAAGAAACATCCTCCAGAAGTACTTTTCCTATCATTTGCACTTCCTTCCCAGTCAGCATCACAGTAACCAATCAACACGGAATTTTCACTATGTGAGTACATGATCCCATAATCATTGGTGCTATTTATGTACTTCAGTATCTGATTCACTTGAGTAAAATGGCTGATTTTTTGTTCAGAATGATACCTTGCACATACTCCTACTACAAAGGTGATATCTGGTATGCTTGCAGTAAGATACAACAAGCTTCCAATCATGCTTTTGTACAAGCTTTGATCTATAGCCACACCATTTTCATCCTTTGTCAGCTTCAAGTGAGTGGCAGTTGAAGTTCTCTTGTGACCACCATTGTCCAGGAATTGGGTGAGTCTCTCATACCAAGCCCTACGTGTCTGCTTCAAACCATCCAGAGCTTTCTTCAATCTATAGACATGATTGGGAAGGCTACGGTCAACAAATCCCTTAGGTTGCTCCACATAAAATTCTTCATTCAAGTACCTATTCAGAAAGGCACTCTTTACATCCATCTAGAACAGCTTAAATTTGAGTATACATGATACACCTAACAGTAATCTTATAGATTCCAACCTAGCAACAGGAGCAAAAGTTTCATCAAAATCCAGACCTTCTACTTGAGTGTAGCCTTGAGCAACTAGTCTTGCCTTATTTTTGGTCACAGTACCATTTTCATCTGACTTGTTCTTATATATCCACTTGGTACCAATAACATTCATCCCTTCAAGTCTTGAAACTAAATCCCACACTTCACTTCTCTTAAACTGATTTAACTCTTCCTGCATTGCTCCAATCCATAATTCATCAGTGAGAGCTTCTTTGACATTTTTTGGCTCTATTTTGGACACAAAACAAGAATTGGAGATAATCCCAATGGATCTTCTGGTTGTAATCCCTTGGTCAGGATTGCCAATAATGAGATCTTGAGAATGATTCTTCTGCACTCTGATGGAAGGACCTTTACTAGTGGATGTATGATCTTGTTCACTCTGCTCAGTTTCTTCCTTCTCAGTTTTAGAATCATTCACTTGAAGTGGAGAATTTGTTTCTTCAACTGATGTTGTTTCTTGAACTGGTGTTTCAACATCTTCTTCAACATCAGGAACTCTTTCTTCAATGACATCGTCTATCACCACATTGATGGATTCCATGACAAACTTGGTTCTGGAGTTTAAAACTTTGTAAACTATGCTGTTTGTAGAGTATCCAAGAAAAATCCCTTCATCACTTTTGGGATCCATTTTCCTTCTGTGATCTCTATCTTCCAGTATGTAGCATTTGCTACCAAACACATGAAAATATTTGACAGTAGGTTTTCTTCCCTTCCATAACTAATATAGAGTTGTTGTATTGTCAGTCCTTAGGGTAACCCTGTTGTGAGTATGACAAGTTGTGTTCATGACTTCAACCCAGAAGCAGTAAGGCAGATGTTTTACATGAAGCATAACTCTGGCTAACTCTTGAAGGGTTCTGTTCTTTCTCTCCACAACACCATTTTGTTGGGGTGTGATGGGAGATGAAAACTCATGTTTGATTCCTTCACTAGAGCAGTATTCATTAAACTTGAATTTTCAAACTCGGTTCCATTATCACTTCTTATTCTAACAATAGCACTATCCTTTTCTCTTTGCAGTTGTGTGCACAAATCTTTAAAGACTTCAAAAGTATCTGATTTTTCTCTAATGAAATTTACCCAAGTAAACCTAGAAAAATCATCAACAACTACAAAGACATACATTTTTCCACCAATGCTTTCAACTTGCAGAGGTCCCATTAAGTCCATGTGCAGAAGTTCTAAAACTTTAGAGGTCACTTGATGTTCCAACCTTGAATGTGACATTCTGGTTTGTTTTCCAGTCTAACATTCACCACATATGATGCCTTCAACAATTTTGAGATTGGGAAATCCTCTAATGGCTTCTGAGGAAATTGCTTTCTTCATTCCTTTCAGATGTAGATGACCCAACTTTTGATGCCACGATTTGATCTCTTCTTCTTTGCTCAAAAAACAGGTTGAGATATGTGCTTCTTCCTAAGATACCCACAAATAGCAATTTTACTTGGACCATGTGCCTCTCATAAGCACTTCTCCTTTCTTATCTGAAATTTGACACTCAGGCTTAGTGAAGTTTACTTCTAGTCCTTGATCACACAGCTGACTTATCTTGATCAAGTTGGCAGTTAACCCTTTCTCTAGCAATACATTATCAAGCCTTGGCAAACCATGTTTGATCAGGTTACCAATTCCTATAATTTTTCATTTAGCTCCATCACCAAAAGTAACATAGCTACTAGTATGTGGTCTTACATTCTCAAGATATTTATCAACTCCAGTCATATATCTGGAACAACCACTGTCAAAGTACCAGTCTTCCTTAAAGGATGCTCTCAGTGAGGTATGTGCTATCAACCCAGAGATTACACTTCTTGGGATCCACTTCTTCTTGGATGGATTCTTATAAGGGTTCTTAGACTGACCATGTAACTTGACGCAGTATGGTCTGATATGACCCTTTCCCTTACAGTGATCATAAACCCAAAGGCTGGATTTCTTCTTGGTTTTGAAACTTAGATGTTCCTCAGAATATTTCAACATCGTCTTATTTTTAGTTGAGTCATCAGTCTCCTCACCAGCTTCGATCTGTTGATTATACTGTTGCTTTCTCACTAATCCACAGTCTTCTAGAGCATAGGCAGAGTTTCTGTTTCGTTGTTTTCTGTTTAGAGCCTTATAACTAAAGCCACCAATCTTGGTTTCCTCTTTGAGAATTTCATCCATCACCTTTGTTCCTGAAGTCATCATTCCAGTCTGTTTCTTTTCATGCTTCAGTTGAGAATTTAGCTTTGTCACCTCTTCACTGAGATCAGAGATTTGTGCCAAATTCTCATTCCTTTCCTCCTGCAATTGAGTGATCATGTCTTCTTGTCTCTCAACCCTTTGGGTTAACTCACCATTTCTTGAAATAAATTCATAGTAAGCCATAGCCAGTTCATCATAACTCATCTCCTCTTTATAAGACTTAGTGTCTGACATAATTCTACCAGTTAAGGCAGAGACATGATTGGTAGATTCAGTTTTCCCTTCATCTTTAGAGTCATCTCCATCTGACCATGAGACAGCCAAAATTTTCTTTTGTCTATTAAGAAAAGTAGCACATTATGTTCTGATATGACCATATCCTTCACATTCATGACATTGAACACCCCTGTGTTGAGGATTCTTCTCATCAGCTCTTGCCACCTTCTCTTTACTTGGTTGATTGTCAATGTTGGGTCTAATGTTCTGACCATTTGACCTTGATCTCCTGTTAAATTGTTTGAAGATCTTTTTGAACTGTCTTCCTATCAGAGCTAAGGACTCTGACATATCTTCATCATCCTCATGATTTCCTGGAGTCTCCTCTGAATCAACACTAGAAGCAAAAGAAATACCCTTTCCCTTTTTATCAGTCTTGTTGTTGACAGTTATTTCAAAATTTTGCAAAGATCATATCAATTCCTCAACCTTTAAGCTTGAGATATCCTGGGCTTCCTCTATAGCTGTAACTTTCATGTCAAACCTCTTAGGTAGAGATCTGAGAATTTTCCTAACCAACTTTTCATCAGAAACTTTCTCTCCAAGAGATTCAAAAGCATTTGCCATATCAAGAATATTCAAATGATAATCATGTATGCTCTCATCCTCCATCATTCTCAGATTCTCAAATTTTGTGGTAAGAAGTTGAAATTTGGCACTTTTTACCTTAGTAATACCTTAATGTGCAGTTTTGAGAATTTCCCAAGCATCTTTGGCCACGGTACATTGTTTGATCAGTCTGAACATATTCTTGTCTACCCCATTGAACAATGCATTCAATACTTTGGAATTACCAAGAGCTAGTTCATCCTCAGCAGTGGTCCACTATTCTTCTGGTTTCAAGATAGCTGGCTTGTTTCCATCTATGTCAAGTGCCACAGGATGTTCCCAGCCTTTCGGAAATGCTTTCCAGGTCTTGTTGTCAATAGATTTGAGAAATGCACTCATACGTGATTTCCAATAGTCATAGTTGGAGCCATCCAACATAGGGGGTCTATTTACACAACCATCTTCTTTGTCCATAATGCTAGAATGAAACTACCCTGGAGGTCATCCTAAAACAGGCAGGGTGCCTGCTCTGATGCCAATTGAAATTCAAGCGTGCTTGTTAAAATGTTATATGTGATGTTCCAACGTTATGCACACAGACATATAATGTTCCGTTTAATGTTCCAACATCAACCAGTAAACAGAATAAATGATAGGAAAGTAAATGGCACAACAAGTTTGTTGACCTAGTTTAGTGACAAACACACCTACTCTGAGGCTACCAAGCCAAGAAGGAAATCCACTAGTGTAGTCCTTATTCTATAACTCTCAGCAAACTCTTCGTTTACACTAAAGACCCAGGACCTACCCGTATTGATTTCAACCTAGGAACTCCTAGATCTGAGATCCCATCTCACTATCCTACAGTCAACCACAACCCCTGTAATTATTAGACTTAAACAACACAAATCAATGATAAAGTTACCTTCAAACACAAACTACAACCTTGCTTAAAAGCTTTGGCGTAGCACACAAGAATTTACAACTCAACACACAGTCCTTAACATGTATCAAACTGATACAAGACAGGCTCACAATAAACAGGACTAAACTTGCATCAACACGATACAAGAGTAGAACACTCAAAGACTCAAAACCCTAAAAAAACTAAACTTTTTAGAATGACGGCTTGAATGATCAATTAAGTCTTGAAGTCTTCCTTTTATACTGAAGCAATATGGGTCAAATAGTCTTGTTGGGCTTCAGAACAAAACAGATCGTCCCGCTGATCTGCAAAACACGAATCAGTGACATATATGAAAAGTCCTAAAATGTAGGAACATCTATTGGAACGTCCAATACAGCTTCAAATTTTGCTAAAATGTAATCACATTTTTAGGAATATTCCACAACTGATTCTGTAAAGATATGCGCGTTGCTTGGTTAATAAGATAAGGAAATATGGTTTGCTTAAATAATATAAGGCGCGCGTACAAACAGACATGAAACAAGGCACGCTGAACCATGCCAGGATGTTGGAACATCGTATCCAACATCTTACAAGAATGCCTGAAACATGTTGTTAAATTGTATCCAACAACACAAACATGGATATTTGTTTTAGTAATAATGCAGCCAATACAAATACCCAACAATCTCCCCCTTTGACAAATTTTTGGCTAAGACAAATTTTTGAAAAATTCTACAGATCGGTGGTGTGTGGAGGCTTAATCCGTCGAGTGGTTACTTAGTTAGAGATGTTTACCAATTGCTTACCAGTCAGCCGATTCAAACAACAGAAGTTTTATGGGATTTAATTTGACACAAATAGGTCCCCTTGAAGGTCTCTATTCTTGCGTGGCGAGTCCTTCAGAATAGATTGTCGACGAAGGATAATTTGTTCGTGGGCGGTGTTCTTCCTCACGTTAATCAGCATTATGTGGCGGGTTGCGGTGACATCGAGACTACTCAACATTTGTTTCTATCCTATCCGTTTTTTGCAGCTTTGTGGGGCAACATTCGGTCCTGGTTAGGTATAGCTTCAGTCGAGCTATTACGAGTGTCAGATCATTTTTATCAATTTGTTTATTCCGCATGTGGCTTGTGTACCCGTCGTTCTTTTATGCAACTTATTTGGTTGTGTTGTGTGTGGGTCATGTGGAATGAAAGAAATAGTAGGGTCTTAAAAAATAAAGAGAGCACCATCCACTAATTGGTAGAGCAAGTCAAATTACTTTCCTTTTGGTGGATAAAGACTACTAATATTTATATTCGGCCTAATTTTTATATGTGGTGGTCGAACCCTTTTGTTTGTTTGAGTATTGACTAATATGTTTTTTTATTACTTTACATTGACCTTTGTAACTGTGTACTTTTGAGCTTTCTCTAGCACTCGTCAAACATTATGCCTTTTCTTTGGAAAATCATGAAACAATACACCCTTTTTAATAAATATTCGTACATCTAATTGTTGGCTGTTGCCTAAATATTAATTTTTTTTTGCTATTTAATGATCTTTTTTGTTCATCTAGTATAAATTTTCACCATACTTTTATTATACATTTATTACCGAAGAATCCAGAACATCACAAGCATTGAATTTTCTTAAAAGCAGTCTTACTCAAGTGGTAACTTTTCATCAAAAAGGAAGGAAAAAAAAAAAACGAAAACCAAACGCGCTTTCTAACAACTAGCATCCAAACAAAACACAAAAAACAAAAATTAAAGAAAATTCGTAGAAAAGGTCGCGTGAAAAAAAGTCCAAAAATGACACCACCGCACTATAAATACACACAAACAACCCCTTCTGTTTTCACAACGCATTCTCTCTCTACAAATGTCTCTCATTTTCTTATAACACAAACCCTTTAACCCTTTTTTTCATTTCTCTTGTATTTTCTTTTCTTTCAAAGATTCATTTCATCTGAAAGAAAAGAAAATAGGTTTTTTTTCTTCCATTTTTTTTCAGAGATGGGAAAGTGGGTGGAGATTGTTGATCAAGGAATGAGGATTGTTGCAAGGTCTTATTCCAACTGTCCTCAAACGGGAAGGAAGTTTTATCATCCTCCGCCTCATTCTGAAGGAGGAGCTGCTGTCAACGGTTGCGGTGGCGGTGGTAAATCTTCTGGTGGTTTTGGTGGAAGTAGTTTGGATATTATTCTTTATTCCGTTTGATTCTAGAGAAGAAAAATTTTGATTTAATTTTTATGTATCTCTTGATGAGTTTTGATTGTTATATTCGGTTTTAGCCTTAAGGGTTCTTCTTAATATTATTAATATTAATTATTACTATTGAATATTTTATTTATTTATTTTTATTTATATTTATTATTGATTTGTTTTTTATTTTTGATGATTCTTTGCGTGTTCTTTCATATGATTCAATGTATTTGTTTTTGAATGGCGTTTCAAACGTGAATTAAGCTTTTAAGTCACGTTTGAGAAAAGCAATAAGCAGAAAAGATGTTAAAATTTGTGTTTGGAGAGAGAAAGAGGTTAAAATGAGATTGGGATTCTATGGAAAGTTAAGGAAATTTAATATACATATTTTGCTATGTGTAAATTTAATGGTAGAGATTAGAGATATGCGGCGAGGGAGTTGAAAAAGATAGGATATTCTCTGGAATTTGATTAAATGTTGTTGGTGGTGGTGGGTGCACTTGGAAGCATTCAACATTTCTGAACCATATCAGAGGATAGCGTTCAGATCTTAAAATATTTCTTTTGTTATTTTTTTTTTTTCAATTTTAAATTTTCAAGTTGATCATCTGGAATTTGTCAATTGCACGAGAGTCGATATACAGGGCCGTTCCTGGCAAACGCAAAGTGCTTTATGGAGCCGGGTCTCCAATTTATGAGGGCCTCAATTATTTGTCAAGATATAAGTATTATTGTTGAAATGTAGAATAATACAAAATTAAAAAGTAAATGGATAACTTAGCTCAAACCTACGCTTCTAACAACCAAAAAATTTCAAAAAAACAAATTAAAATCAAAATAATGTTTATTATTAAGGTTTATTATTGAAATCGACCTTGTAATATACGTGAAATCTGAAAGATGGCCTTGTAAAATAACATTCTAATCTTATAATTTGAGATCCTTATTTTGATTTTGTAATATAGTTGAAGTTTAAAAAAGCAACTTAGAAGTTGAATTTTTCATGATTTTTTACAGGCATGTTTAGAACGTTAAAATTTGACTTTACACAATAAATTAGAATTTTTCAACTAAGGACAAATTAGTTATGAACTTTTAAATCGTGAAAAACTCAAAAAACTAGAAAACGAAAACCCCAACCTAGAAATCGATTGCTGTACCGATTGTTTGCAGAGACATCTATATAAATGTATAAAAATAATCTACTAAGTTTAGTATTTCAAAGATGTTTCGATTTATTTTTATTTTTCAACCAAAATGTGCGAAATTGTAATTTTGTTCTGAGTAAGCGTATACTCACGGGTCAAATTTTGTTATCTAATTATTTAAGCATGGTTAGAACATTATAGGAACCTTCACCACAAAATTTTGAGGTTTTTAAACGAGATACTAATTAATTATTATGAATTGTTTAAGAAATTCATAATTATGAGGGATAAAAATTCATAATAAATCCTACCTTGTCAGATAAATCTAATTTTTTTTGTGTAAAGCTGTAATTTAACATCCTAAAGATTCTCGGAAAAAAATGAAAAAATTCAATCTCTAGATCACTTTTTTTGGACCATAAGTATATTATATGGTAAAAAATAAGAAGAATATCAAATTACAGGGTTAAAATACTTTTTTTTGTCTCATAAGTCCTAGTTCAACTGGCAAAAATGCCAAAATTGTTAGGCCGGACGTCATGATTTGGGGTTTAAAACGCAATAACTCCACTTTGTGTGAGTTTACGATGACTTTGTCATTTCATCTATCTACCAAAAAAAATATATATACTTTTTATTTTACAGATCATTTTTCAGACATCGCGTATTTTATAGGGTCAATTTAAACGATTAACCCTTATTATTAATTATTACTATTGAATATTTTGTTTATTTATTTACTTATATTTATTATTGATTGGTTTTTATTTTTATTTTTGATTATTATTTGCGTGTTCTCATGATTCAATGTATTTGTTGGGCTGTCCAAATCGAAATGAATTATTCGCGTATTCTACGATTTTTTGTTTGAGGGTTTTTGGTAATTTTGAACTAATTCATTTTTTTATGGAATAAGTCAAATATGGGCTTAGAACTCTTGAATGGTGTTTCAAACGTGAATTAAACTTCAAAATCACGTTTGAGAAAAGCAATTGTAAGAAGGAAATAGTATATTGCATTGTGGAGAGAGAAAGTGGTTGAAATAAGAATGGGATTCTCTGAAAAGCTAAGGAAATCTCACATTCATGTTTTGCTTTGTTTAAATAATAATTAGTAGAGATACGCGGCGAGAGAGATATAAGGTAATTGAAGGCAGAGAATATGTAGGTTGGGAGAGAGGGTTGAAAAAGATGTGATATTTTTTGGAATTTGATTAAATGTGGTTGGTGGTGGGTGCACTTACAAGCATTCAGCCTTTCTGAACCATACGATCAAGATGATAGCGTTTAGATCTTAAAATATTTTATAATTTTTTTGTTTAATTTTAAAATTTCCTTAAAAAAAAATTAAAGGTTGGAATTTGGATCATCTAATGTTGACCAGACAATCTAGAATTTGCACGATTTCGTCAACTTTTGACTTAACCCAACTCGATAGAAAAGAGAATGAGTAGGGGACACAGAAAAGAGAAATGCATATGTATATTATTTTTTGTCAAGTTATTTAATGATCAGAAATCCATCTGTTAAGGTGAACTAGCGACGAATTCATGATTTATAGTTTGATTTTTAAATATAACAATGTTTCTACAATATTCACGAGAATATTTTTTAGATTAAAATATTTTTTATACAACAATATAGAATTGAGAAAAGAATGAGAGGTGGAAGAATTAGTTAGAGTGACAACTCTAACTTTTTTCTTGACAACTTTTGGATAGAGAAATGATGTTTTTACAACCATTTTGTGACAATTTTATTTCTCATACTCACGTTATGATTTTACTTTATTTCTCTATTGTTTTGATTTTCGTGTTAATACCTACTTTTCTTTGCAAATTCATGGTTGCTCATAAGTTGTTATATAAAAGGTTGTTCAAATAACCCACCTTTTTTTTGGATAATCATTCTCTTTTCTTATTGGTAAAAAACAATATATATATATATATATAGAGAGAGAGAGGGCATAAGAGAAAATTGTCCAAAAATTATATTAAAATTTGATTGTATAAATATCATTTGTCGATTAGTCGAGAGTTAGGGATGAGAAGTGAGAATGTGAGATATAGAGTGAGTAACTAGGGGGAAAGAATGCAGAATAGGCGGACAGACAAACATACATACATACATACATTTTGATGACAAATTTACTGTTTTTGTAAATTATTCTTATAAAAATGGATGGAGGGATATTTTAAAAAGTAAAAAAAGTGGTCTTTTAAAAAATAAAAACTACTTTTTTATGAGGTGAATAGCAAAAACTGGAACCAAGTTTCCCTGCTGTTGAATTTCTTTGTTGTTTCACGTTGTAATAGATCGTGGCCTTTGATTTGTTATCGTACGGCTCAAATTTCAAATCCAGGTTCACACCATAAAACAATCTCATATGTTCATTTTAATCGGATGACTGACAACTGTAACTACGTCACGCAGTTACAACATGGAATCCAAATCGCAAACACTGCACATGTGAAACTACATAAAAGTTTTGTCCTTTGTCAAAATTACACTGAGTTGGCTTTTTGGGATGCCACTTGATATCAATCAAAATCTGGATCTACACAAACAGTTTGGCAATAGCTAGCCTCACCTAAGTGAACTCCAAATATTTATGATGACTAATATAGCCTAGGCTTAAAGGACCACACAAAGGAAGGATCATCACATCTGTTATTTTCATAATCCAGATTTGGTGAGGAGCTAGTGTCCATAGTGGGGCACAAGTATCTCTAGTACCTCGATGATCTCAACCTGGTTGCCAATTTGGCTCAACTAGATTACTCAATTTTGGATAATTTAAAATTCCAGATAATTCAAATTTCAATTGAATTTGCTTTTATTTTTCAATATCTTTGTTTTTATAGCGTAATAAAAAATTTAATTGTTAACATTTTTTGGCTATTTTACAAATTTTAAATTTTTGTGTTTGATTTTTCAAAGAGGCCAATTTATAAATTTTTGAAAATTTTGTGAGGTTAGGTATTTGATTTCCTTTGCTTCTCAGCTTCTGTTCTCCGTTAGTTAAGCATTTGTTGGAGGGGAATTCTACGAGCGTTCTGCTGCAGAAGTGGAGTGTCCGGAGCTTGAACTCCGACCCATGTATACAATATGTAATATCCCTACCAATTGAGTTAAGCTCACGGAGATTTTTAGAGTCCGCTTTAATTTGCTGATTATTATTTTTCGTAATTTATTTTTTTATATTTTGCCTCTCTTTTTGAGGTTTTTGTTTGGCCTCCCCTCTTGTATATATTTATATTTTTTTTCTTTTAATATATATATATATATATATATATATATATATATATATATACATTATGGATTAGACGGTATAGGATGGGGATTGTCCGGAGATACCAACCTAGTTGGAATGTCTGCAACCCATTGATATGATACCCCACATATTTCTTAGTTTATTGAAAGAAAAAAAAGAGAGAGATAAAAAAAAAATAGGGTGTTGAATTGATTTATGGAATTTAAAATGGAAAAGGTTTTTTTTTTCACTAGGGTGTTGAATTGAACACCCTGGTTTTTCTTAGACAATTCAAGTTTGTTACTAAAAAGCCTATAATGGAAAAGGTTTTTAGGGG
>Ga0228711_1004493_pt1 | contig 21445 bp, 17 predicted proteins | sample MedpolnodulmetaG_2_FD_177996 | JGI IMG/M metagenome (GOLD analysis project Ga0228711, IMG submission 177996) | Root nodule microbial communities from Medicago polymorpha collected in Santa Monica, California, United States - brown nodules | ecosystem: Host-associated > Plants > Roots > Nodule... | reverse complement strand
TTTGGTATGTACTGTATAATTACTTAAAAACTCTTTAAATTAATAATTATTAATTTATCGATAAATTAATAACTCTCTAAATTAATAAATTTCTCCGGTCCTGACATTATTAATTTATAGAGTTTCTCCTGTATATTGTTTTCTTTGTGACCTTACAATCATAGCACGACACTAAAACACTGTTTATTAATATTTTAAGTTTACTTCTAAGACTCTGATGATAACTGAATAAGATAATATTTTCTTTGTTTTATTCCCTAGTTTATTGGATCAAATTATAAATGTCCCTTTTTCTTTAACCAAATTGTTGATAACTTGATTGTATAGTGAAAATTTTATCGGATACCACTGTTTGAAATGTAAATGCCTTGACTTTGGATAAAGATATGATCTAAGCAGTTTTCCAAACCCAAGATATATGCAAATTAGCTACATGATAATCATTAATCCTAGAATGTATTATAATTCTTGATTCTTGATAAAATTGATAGATGATAGAAAAGTATAGTTATTAATCATGAGAATTGTTTCATGAAGAAGTACAATGAAGTTTTTTTCCGACAAAAGTACAATAAAGCTTATATAGCCAATTAAAACAATGAAACAATAGTCATTTTAGTCCATAAATGTGCAACGAATAGCCACAATAGTTTTTAACTACTCCTTACACATTTAATGACTAAAATGACTATTATCATTTAAAACAACTGACTACATCTCTAAGGCTTGACAACCTTATGAAAATTGGGCACAAGCGGGCATTCATTTACCTTTTTATAGTTACCTTTTTATAGTTATTTACCGATTTTGATTCAATTCAATTTACTTTATAGACATACTACATCATCATCACATCATCATCGGTGTCACATTGGTCCATGAATGCATGAAAACTATATACACATTCATATGTATCTCATTTATTAGTCATTTTAGTTTTTTAAAATATTTTTATATAGTCAATTTAATCATCAAATGTGTTGTCCATTGCTCAATTTAGTCCAAAAAAATTACATAAAAAAAGAGTATTCCTTCTTCCTCTACTCAACTAAACATTCAGTCCCCTAAAGTTCTAAAAAAGACATGAATTTCAGTTGTAATCCAATTTCACAGGTGTAGAAGATGCCCGGCTCACAACAAAAATATAATTAAACTTCAAAATCTGTTTCTCCTTTTTATTTTTATCTCCTAAATAACAAAGTTTTCATTTCCTGTCAACCCCACTTAGTAGGATAATGCTTGGTTGTTGTTCATTTCCTAATTACTTTAATTAAACTACAAATAATGAGAAATATAAACCCCCTCCCATCCAGTCTTCACCTCTGAAACACAAGACAAAATCATTAAAAGGTTGATATTCAAATATTTGCACGTCTCATGCTACAATAAATAAAACCAACTAAAATCACACTTGCTGCCCCGTCTCCTAGAATTGGTAAAATCCATGAATAGAGGAGGGGAAAGACACAGGTTAAACAGATCCCATGCATTTGCTGAAAAATTAGATACCATCGGAAACTATAACAACTTAACCATTTGAGCATTAAAATTTCACCATCCAATTCCTAAGTTTTAATCTTGAACAACATAAAAATTACAACTTGCTTTGCTAGTATAATTTTATCAGAAACCTCAAGCAAAATATTCTCATGGGGATACTATTCCTAATCCTGAGTAAATGAAGTTTAGTACAGAAACAGACAGTTACTGCCTCAACCATTTATTGGGGTGTGGATTTATTGGAGATTGGAGTGTGCATACGCTCAACAATTCTGTTCACAGCATCTTTGGACATCACCAAAGTATCATGCAACAAAATACTGTAGACATTTAAGCCCTACAAAAACATGTTAAAAAATATATGTATGAGCAAAGGCAACTTATTATTTAGATCTTGTGTCTGAAAAAGTGGGATTATTACATCATAACGCAAGTTGTACAATTTACTCATTTTAGATCCATCTTACAAAAACGATGGAGATGTCAAACAAATAAATGGAGAGATGCTTCAATTATAATTTCTAGTCATAAGTTACACTACCAAACTCAGACTGAAGAATTTATTAGATAATTAAAAGATCAAGTTATTTTAAGGCAGTGAAGCGGCGATAGGAGCCAAAAAAAATATGCATAGCTATGATAAAAACACTAGTGGATGATATAAAATATTATGAATGAAAATATCTGGGAGAAACTTAAAGTAACACCCTTTGAGGAGAAGATGAGGAAACTCTCCTAAATAATTTGGTTAGTGTGAGAAGAACAATGGAGGCTCTAGTGAGAAAAGTGGATTTGATCAAGAAAACGACTATGAGGATTTTGGAGGGGTTAAGTCTATATTTTGAATCCCTAAAAAAAAGGTCTATATTTTGAAATATATTTGATTTGATATTTTTTTTTAAATTAAATAACATGATCAATGATCATATAATACTTCAATCACGCTTAATTTATTTTTAAAAACATTTTATAGTGCTTGTAATTTAAAAAAGAAAAGTAAGCCCTCCCCTCCAAAACCCTCCATCCCAACATACCCCAAAAGATATCTACTAGTAGAGTTATAATTATCACTTCCATGAGAAATATTATAGAAGCAACACGGGTAAAACTGATACTTACAATGGATGGAAGTAAATTAACATAATGCAGATTTTGTGTAGCTAACTTTAGCTTTTCATTTACAGGGCCGTCATCTACGATCAGAAGTTTCTTGGTGTCCTCCAGTTGATTGAAAAAATTCAAAAAGTTCTTGGTTTTATGTGTGGGAACCTCCAAATCCTCAAACACTAGAAGCTGTATAAATCAATTCACCGGAGATCAGTGTACACGACAAACACAGACTCTTATTTAACATATAATAATGCACAAAAATACATAAAAAAAATTTAAAAAAAAACAATCGCAAAAAGTATAAAAGGGATAATTATGGATGAAAGAAATCAAAAGAACACTTTATACTATACCAAAATTGCAATAAGGCGTTATTTTGGTAACGCAAACTATAGATACACAGAATTATCATTGAACTCAAAGAAAGCCGACAAAGGACAGCAGATAGCTGATGCAGTGCGGGAGCACCACCTTTTTCTTCTTTGTTTTATGAGTTTTTTTCCCTTGATTCCAATTAGGGTTACATACATGGTTTTACTGTATTAAATAGTCATGTGACTAGCACGCAACCCTTTATTGACCATACTTTAGAGCTCTGGATGTGCATTTAGAGGGGGCATGTACTTCATGCAGTACAGTTAAACTAGTATAAATGGTTCTAGGGCTTCACAATCAGCTTCCATATGATATACTCTAACATCAAATTATTTTGTTCCTACTTCAATTTTCCCTACTGAACAACAATTCCATGAAGACATTGCAGACTATTTTGTCTCTCAAAATGAGGTCCTCCTTTAGAAGAACAACCTGCATCGGTTATTTTTATAATATATATGAAATAAAACAACATTAAATGATATAATTTTACAGCAAAAAACGGAGTAAAAACAATTGTTTATTATAGTCATAATTATAATTATTCTCTGTATTTAATATCCTTTCCTAGATTATTATTTTTCCATATTTTGAGAGATTAACTCGCGTGTGTGTGAGTCAGGATCCGTTGATGCCACAGGTGTCAAAGTTTAGTTTGACACCAAATTTGATCCGTTGTTTTCCTTTAATCCAATGGCATATATGCTCGGGAATAACTCTGTGCGAAGCTTCTTTGCCATTGTCATGTCTTTTTATCTATGCAATTGCCAATTGCCATGTTTCTCTGCCATATTAATTTTTCAACAAGGAGAGATTACAGGGATGAGATCATGCTCTAAAAAAATTTCTTCTTTCTCTTCTTTGATAAGTGCAATTGGGGATTTTCTTAATCTTAATTATGCATCAAGGTTTGATTTTTCAATTTCTTCCATAGCTTTCTTATTGTCACATTTTAAAACATCGTGACATGAAAGGAAGACAGAAAGCAATTGGATTTTTAAACAAGGAGAGAAACTGGAGATGATCATGAGAGAACTAAATTGAAAGTGTAATTAAAAAAAAAAAAACTAAAGTGGAGTTGATCACGTGACAATTTAAGCAGGAGCAAATAAGTCATTGGATTAAAGGAAATCAACGTATCACACACACACTGACACACACACACACACACAATCCTTTGTGTAATGCATGTGGATCATTCTAAACTATTCAACTTGGTATCCAGAACAAGGTTCTAAGTCCTGTTTTTTTTTCTTTGGGTTCAGCCGCCGTCAAGACTAGCCCTAGTTTACGTTTCAGTTTATTGGTGGGTGTACAAGAAACACTATTGTCTGTCTAGTCCAAAAGCATTCCTCGGGGCAGACGCCGCCCTCACTAAGACACTGCAGCTATGGTTGCTACAGACACACGCCCCACCATTGGAAGCGGAGGCCGCATATCTACCTCCGCACAAAGCACTAACGCAAGAAACAGTTTCAAGCACCACCTCTGCGCATGTGAGCCATGTGCCGCCTTACACCTGCCTGTTTTCACTGTCATTTGTTTCGACTGACTCGCGTCCTCTTCCTAGTTCTGTTGGGACCCCTTCACTTTGTGGGTCCCACGTTTGGGGTGTGTTTCAGAGGTTTTTTTGCTGTTGGGTAGGTTTTCGTGAAAGCGTTTGGAATGCTCTTTGCTGCAGTGTTTTGGTCCTTTGTCACTGTGATTGCATCCCAAGGTCTACTGATTCAGTTTTTAGACCCTTGATCGCTGTTTTAATCGTTCTCTGTGCCTATCTGTTACTGTGCGTCTCTCATTGTTGTTGGAACATTTTTCTACGGCTGTTGTTTGCATGTAGTTTTTTGGTTCAGTGCTTGACGGCTGTTGAACAGGTTTCATCTTCAGCCACCTTGGCTCATTTTGGTAGTTCTATGTGGGATCATGAATATTAGACTATGGTGCTTTTTATCATATAGCTGGTAAAATACCTCACAACATTACCCTTGCTACAAACTACTAGTGTTGATCGAGCATCACCCCTGTCATCTGTATTATTGGATTATGTGTACTGGGTACCCTTTTTATTTGATTGTGTGTCCGTGTTGAGAGTCAATTGTTAAACTCGACTTGTTATAGCCATTGAAATGCAGTGGTTCGGATCTTGAGTTATATTAAAAGGTCACCTAGGAAAAGGCTTGTTTATACAAATAGTCGTCATATATAGATTGGGCAGGTGATGTAAGTGATAAAAGATCAACTTCAGGTTACTGTGTTTTGATTGGTGGAAATTTAATTTCATTGAAAAGCAACAAACAAATTACTGTTGTGAGGACAAGTACTGAGGCAAAGTATCGTTGTATGGCTCACACTACTTGTGAGTTGTGAACTTTTGTGGTTGAAACAGTTGCTCCAAATGGAGATAATTATTCTCAGTATTTAATATCGTTGATATAGTTTCCTAGAGTATTATTATTTCTTATTTTGAGAGATTCACTCTTGTGTGTGTGTGTGTGTGTGTACTTTGTACACTTCTTCTTTGTGTAATGCAAGTTGATTCTTAGAATTCGGGTCGGGCCTAACTCAACCTTACAAAACTAACTTGTAAGGTGTGGACTGTCCCATTTATAAACAGACACTCATTCATACATCATCCAATCTGGGACTCTTAACACACACACACTCAGCCCCAAGGTTGACATCTGAAGCGTGGCCTGATTGCGGAAACTTGATAGCAGGTGGCCTAACGGTTCTAGGATAGGCTCTGATATTATCTTAGAATTTTGATTGGGCCTAACTCAACTTTACAAAACCGGCTTGTAAGGTGAGAACTAACCTGGTTTATAAACACATGTTCATATCATATCTCATCCAACGTGAGACTCTTAACATTGATCATTCTAAACTATTCAACTACAATAACATTTGCAAAGCCGGAGTAAATTCACACTACATATTAGTAAAGAAACCCCTACAAGAAATAAGAATATTGTGTCTCTTGCCATTTTGGCTGGTAAACTATTAACCAAAACATTAAACAATATGTTTATACATTTTAAAAATTAATTTTCTACAGTGAAAAATCAATACATAGTGTATACGCAAGAATCTATGCAGTGTATAAAGCAGACGTAATAATTAGAGATGTTACTTAATTTTTAAGAAAGAAAGCAATGATAAGGAGAGTGATAGAGGAAGAGACTTGCCTTTCCTTCTGCTGCACGAGCTGACAGAGCAATCTTTAGTCCCAGTCGCCGAACCTTCTTATTGAGTTTGAAAGCGTGACTTCGGGGCTTAGGACCATGCTTCGCTTCACCACCCCTGAACTGTTTCCATTCATTAAACTTGTTAATTACCACCACTGAATGGGAGGAGGAATAAAGATGTTCTGGTTTTCAGTTAAAGAATGTCCTGTACCTGAGGCCCACGCAATGACCCATGCCTTGCTCGACCAGTCCCCTTTTGGTTCCAAGGCTTTCTCCCAGTCCCACTGACCTCACTAATAGTTTTTGTTGAGTGAGTTCCCTGTTGGCAAAAATCAATGAGAAAACAAGTAACATTCCGATGGGAAAATTCGATAGCTAACAATTTAGATTCATACTAAAATATAAATTATATATCCAATCCATTATATGTTGATCACGCCTCTTATTACTAGATGCTATGACAGATAGGATATAGAGAAGCATTGGGTGGGGTTGGAGTGTCTCTATCATGTAATTTTTCACTAATACTCTGTCCCAGTATTCCAGAATTCTATTTTAATGTAAGAATTAATTCTTCCATTTGTCAATTAGGTGAAACAAAGTCCATATCATATGTAAAGTGCAAGAGAACATAAATATTATTAAGAGATTTAACACAGTAAATGATAAAATATCAATTGAAACATATACAATTCTTGGACATTAGACTAGACATGCCAAACCTTAGTTATTTATTGTCCAAAACCTAATTGTTTGTCTGCTATCCCAACCCCCTACTTCACTCCATCCTCACAGACAATTGCCAGTGCAATTCAAAATGATAAAAAAGAAAAATGATTGAGTATTTCCACCGTTCAACAATTGAATACACCTGATATTTGTTACAGCTATATGGATTGGTATAGCCTAAGATTGATAGCATTTCCTTTGGATTACATGTCCCAGTCCAATAATCATAATGCGATCAATACCTGTTGGCGTTTTGCACGCTGCCACAAAACAACACGGTGAACTATATCCTTCCGAATAGGCATATCAAAAACATCTCCAGCTAAAACCATAAAGCCCTTGTCTTCGTTGTGAAAGTTGGTAACTGGAATTAAAAGATCCTGACAGAGCCCTGCAGCATAATGAACCACATTAATAATATACTTAGATCTTATCGAAACAGTAATCAATTCATCCCATGATCTAGACTAGATGAGTTGCCATGATAGATGATGGTAGGTAGTGAAAAAAAAAACAGAAACATTGTCAAAGGTGTACTCAAAACTTTGATTTGTATATATGGCTGCTTTGTTCTCGTTATTGAAAAGGACAGATGCATTATCTGGAAAAAGTTGAAGCCCTACTACATTCAGCAAGAACTAGAGAAAGCACATAATACTAAGACTTAGAAGAAAATATCCAATACATATCAATATAAATGTGGTGGAAGACTTGAAGTTAAAACCTGGCCACAAATTCCTTCAATTTTAGAGCAAAAGCAGATAATTAAGAATCCATAAGATATTTGTATCTGAGTTACGGGACAAAATGCATGAATCTTAGGTATAAAATGGTTCTTAGAAAAAAGCATACAGTAAGCTCAAACATGTAATATACAAAGAAATGCATTGCAAATGATCATTGGACAAAGCTTTGTATGAGATAAAGCACAAAATGAATGTTACTAGCCTTGATACCTATATCACGCTCAGATGTTGCGAGAGGCTTTTTGGACAATAAGTCAGATGGAAATGCAGCTTCATCCGTGGAAGTAGAAAAGCGTTGGGTGATTGATCCGGTCTACATTTAAATAAGTAAATAAAACATAAGGCTATACTAGACAATAATAAATAATTCACAAAAGCAAGAGAGAAAAAGAATGCAATGTACCAAGACACGGTGTGCAGAAATGAGTCGCTCCCCATATAACCCAGCAGCAGTGGGTGAATCAAAGCAGCGGCGTCCCAGTGAATGCAAGGATTGATAAGAACGAAGTAGCCTTTTGGAGATGAAAGAAGCCATAACTGAAGAATCAACCTACAATTAAATTGAATTGTAGTTAGATGAAATAATAAAGCAGACATTTCATCGAACACATTGTAAGCATGAAAAATTGACCAGAACGAACGGAAATAAAAAGCACGTGAGTTTGTTTGGGGAATAGAAGAATAAGAAGAAGAGTTACAGGCAACAGAAGAGAACATAAATGAGGTGAGATCGAGATTGATATTGAGATTGATGAAGCAAGAGCTGCGGGAGCGAGAATCAACAGGTTTGTTTGGGAGAGATGAGGTTTTGGGTTTCTCAACGAAATTACCCTTTTGTCAAAAAAAAGTATCAACCCTTTCATTTTTAGTTTTATTTTTTATTTAATTGGTTTCCATTTCAATTTTTAGTTATTTTTTCTTTATTTCTTACTGTATTTCAATTTTTAGTTGTGTTTTTTCTTTTAAGGACAAAACCTACATTAGTTTCTTTATGTATTTTTCGCATAGTTTTTTTTATGGAGCAGAATATTTTTGTATGGTTCTTAATTATAAATACGCATTTTATAAATATAATAAACTTTGAGAATTGATAAATTTGAATGATTGTTTAGTTGAAAATTATACAAAAATTGCGTAAGAAAATGCATTAAATTTTTCCTTTCTTAGATTTAAATAATTGTTTTTTATGAGTTAATTTTTTTTTTGAAAAAATTAAAATGGAATATATTAACTACGGCGGTGAGAACTCCTCAGTACAAAGTGTTCCAGAGGATACACCCCAAACAACAAATAAACATACAATGTATTTACAAGAACAAAGGTCAGTCGATAACCAACAAAGTAAAGGGTCCGATCACCATCTCTGAGAACCGTACACAAACGTGGTGTTATTTGCTTTTAACCACCAAAATGAATGAATTTTAACTTTTTAGGAGTTAATTTAAATATCTGTTAATAAAAAAAAACCGTGTAAAATATTTAACGACGCAAAATTAAAAGGCTTAAATATGTGTCTAGGCTGCAGTTGAATTTTAGTCCATGTACTTACTAATCCTCCCAATTTACCATTGCAAATATTAATCACTTATAATTTGGTCCTAATTAAGATTTCTTGCCTATGTGGCATCTGATTACTTATGTGGCACACACGTGGCACCAGCTGACTGGGAAACCACCTCGCTGACTTAGCTTTCCAGACATGTTCCAATTTTGCCCTAAATGATTTCTGAGACATGTAAAAAGACTAAACTGCCCCTTGCTTTCCACTTCCTTCTTCCATCTCTTCTTCCCTGGTCAGAACCCCCTCTTCTTTCCTCTTCGTATCTTCCTTTTCTTCTGTTCTTCTTCTTCCTTTCCTCTTCGTATCTTCCTGTTCTTCTTCTTCCTTTCCTCTTCCTTTCCTCTTCCAAAACCAATAACCATAAACCTAACAACAACCCTCAGCAAATTCAGAAACGTAAACGGATCTCAATATCACCGACGAAAGACGTGTTCTCATCCAAGCCTACGCACGTGAACTCGCCGCCGTGTTATCCACCGGCGCCGCCGAACCAGCTGCGCGTCAGTTAGGTAAGACGAATTTCAATTGATAGAAAGGTGCCCATTTCTTTAAACGAATTCAACCACCTCCGGTGGAGTTAAAGTCGTTAACTTGCGGCGTTCCAGCGAAGTGGATCATCGGATTTTGGTGTTTTGCAGAACCAAACTTCTCAATCTTGTGATAGAGTAGCGTATGGATGGTGACACTGTTGTTGTGTTTTTGAAAGGGTTGAATCTTAGGCCGCATAAGATTTCCGATCCGACAAATTTTCGATGCCATTTGGGGTTGAGAAGTTTTCATAAAGATGGAGTTGGTGCTGCTTTTTTGCTTAATACAAAAGCAGTTTCTGTGGCACAAGAACTTGTTGCAGATAAAGCAGTTTCTGTCGCGTTACGGTGAGGACCCTTTTGCCATCTGTGGCTAGGATTGGTGGTGGAAGTGTCGATGAGAAGAGAGGACCCATTAACCTCCAACGGTTGATGTTGTGATTGTGACATGGTGTGGCTTTTGATCGATGAAACTTCGGATAAATGAATTGTGGATGTCTTCATTGTGTTATAGTATCTTCCCAAATTATGTGATTGTTAGGGTTCATGGGAGAAGGGAGGAGAGTTGCAATTTAGTAGTAAGAGGGAATGAGAAGAAATGAAGACAGGGGCAAAATTGTCATTTCACATGTGGGCTTTCTCATTAAAGGCAAAAATGTCCTTTCACATCTGTTTTGCTGACGTGCCAACACTAAGACCGAGTCACCACTTGACATATAGACGCCACGTCGCTAATGACACTCCACCTCAACAAAAAAAACGTAATTAGGACGAAATTTCAAATGATTAATATTTGCAGTGGCAAATTGGGATGATTAGTAAGTACAAAGACTAAAATTCAACTGCGGCCTATTTGTAGGGACTGGACACATATTTAAGTCAAATTAAAACAACCCTATCAAAATCTCACAATAAGAAAATTATGAAGAATTTGCTAAATGAGAGATTAAAAATGAAGAATATCATATGTCAATGGTAAAAGATTAATGACTATAACAAAGTGTCACGTCTTATTAATTATCCATCAAACAAGATTAACCACAATTTTAAAAGTCAATAATCATGATATTTAGGTATTCATATATACATATATACCCATTATCATTCGAAATGTGTTCAAATATAATAATTTTTAAATAGTTCAAATGTGTGTAATATTCGTTCATTAACCATGATTTAAGTTCTTTCTCAAAAAAAAAACATGATTTAAGTTCAAATAGACGTTCATCACACAATAAAGTAGTATAAAAGTCCAACAAATTTTTCAAACGGATCCTTCTGTGTTCTAGTTAAATGATGAAAATTTACATTCTCATCATAGTCGAATGACCAATTTTGTAAAAAAAAAAATTGTCTAGTGACCAATAACGACGGGGTAATTTTCATCATCCACCAACTGAGAACGTCCCTAAATAATTGTAGCTTCCTTTGTGGTGGAAAAAAATATAAATATCAATCTCTCTTTATCCCTTGTCACCACTATGTGTGTGATGTCTGAAGTCCGTTGCTCCATGCCTATATTAATCATTATAATTATGATGGTTAAAATTAATTACTTGTATAATATGAGTAATTAAAATTCAAATAGCTACTAACCATAAATTAGTATGAGGAAGATGGAAAAAAATAATTTATTATACATTTACAAATGAACTCCGGATTGTTCAAAGTCCATTTGCTCTAAAATTTTGAGGGACAACACGTAAAAATTACAGCACACCTAAAAATTACAGCAATCATTTAGTTGATATGCGTTCATGTACATTTACAATATTTCAAAATTTCCTCTCAAAAGACTCTAAGGCTTTGTTTTATTTGAGAGTTTGGAGGAGAGGGGAAGACTTTGGGGAGTGAAAAATATGAAGAAAAATGGAGAAATCTTTCAAAAATTTTAAAAGAGTAGTTTTTTAGAGAATGATAAATTAATACATATGATTACTATATTTTTAATTTTAAAAATATTATAACAACATAGATTAAATTTGAAGAGTTCATATAAACCTTCCAAAACCCTCATTTAATACAATTTTTGAGTTCCTCCAAATGAGGAGAGTTTTGTATCATGAAGAAAAGTTAACCCTCCAAAGTCATCCCCTCCCATTTTCATCTATTTCTTTCACTTGCTTGTTCCTTTTTTCCCAAGCCTTCCCCTCTCCTCCCTTCCAGACTCGCAAACAAAGTCTAAATATTTAGGGACGAGTCGTTTGCGAAAAGAGTAAATTTAGAGTGAGAGTATCTAACTACGAGATTTCACATTGAAAGATGAAAGATGTATAAGGCTATTAAAATCAATAAAAAAATTGAACTTTGAAAAGTGTGAAAGCATGTCATGCTATGAAAATAAAAATAAAGAGAAATATGACGGTAACAACAAATTGTTGTCAAACACCAAACATAAATAAAATGTATATATATCTTCAAAAAAAAATATAATATATAAACAAACTCAAATTTTAAATAATTTTTTTTTTTTACAGAATTAGTTTATTATTTCTCATCAAGCTATTACAAATGACATATTTTTATACGATATTGATACGTTGCAACAAAATTATGTTCAAATAACACCAGTTAAAGTACCACAGTAAACTATTGACTATTAAGGGTGCACTAGATACATTTAAGTTAAAAGTAATAGGCTATGTATTCGATAGGATCTCACGAGAGCATACATCAAATCTCATCCATTGAACTTAGTTAATTGAATGGCTCAACCATTTGTAAAATTAGAAATAATAATCAGTAGTGTGGCAGATACAATTCCCTCTCCTTTGTCTTCTTCCAAGGATGATAGATTGAACCAATGCCAATGTTTCCTAGATTTGCAGAATGACTTCATCAAATTATTCCCTTTCTCCTCCCATATTCATTAGATTATTTTTCTTGCTCAAAGTCATTCATTTTACAAAGTGTCAAACATAATAGACTCAGATAGTTGATAAACTTCAACTATGACGAATTAAGTTCCATGGACCGCAAAACTAGAAAAGCAAATTGAGCGTGCTTCATTGTTGATTTTTTAAAATAATAAAAAATTGACATAGCAAATTATGATCCGTAATTTGATGCAACTCTTTTTGGGGTACAAGGATCCCCTCCTTTTAACTTACTAGTATTACATTTTTATCTGATATACGATATATTAAAAATTAATAAAAAAAACATTATTTGATTACAAGAAATCTGCCACCCCAATCCGACTCCAATCAAATATTTGAACGTTCAACCCTTGCTTATATTGGTTAAATGTCCAGTAGGTTTTATTTGCAAAGAACGATATACCATTCGCCTATATTACTAGAAGAATAGATAGTCCACTTGAATTTAACTCAGTTGGTAAGGACAATGCATAATATATGTAAGGTCCAGAGTTCGAACTCTGGACACCACCAAAAACAACAAGAAGAATAGATAGATCAACTGATTAGAGAGCGAGGGATTAAAGGAGTTGGAAAATATCCTAGTGAAGCACAAAATATTAATCAACTGATTATTAACATTGACCATTTAAAAAAAAACCTTTCCTAAAAAAAAAAACCTATAGCACCATAGATATTACATTACATGTGCTATTTTTCTTAACGGGATGCTACAAGAACTGTGTGATTCGCTAAATTATATAACAAGTGTTGCCTCAAACAAAAAAAAAATAGTACACGATCTTTCACTAAATTTCATTAGTTTATTTCCGTTGCTTTTTTGAATAGTCACAAACACTAATTTTGTTTAAAAAATATTGCATAGGAAACCGGATGATGCAAGCACATGTCGGTATAAGTGCTATGAACTTAATTCGTCAGCAACGTCGCAAAGTTCGAATATTGTAAATGGAAAAAAAAAAATTGACACTACGATAACTGTCTCATTATATATAAGTCTACCTGAACTCAGCTCGGATTAATTGTTACTTGTTAGACAATCATTCAACGTTGCATTACATTACATAGGTTAGTCCAAAAGAGTGAGGTGGTGGGTCGATTAAAAAGTCCAAAAAAGAGAGGAATAATTACAAAATGTTAGATAAAACACTAATGTAAACCTGACTGTATCGCGAGTATTGTCAATCAGAGACACGATTACCTTATCTTAGTTACTTCCAAAGCTTGATGAACTTGTCATGACTGGCAGAAGCAACCAAACCATTTACAGTTGAAACCGCCAAGGCAGTAATTAAACCATCATGAGCAGACAAAGTCATTGTCTTGTTCTCAGCCATGTTCCACAGCTCCAATGACTACACAACATGTACCAGTATCAAGCATGAATTTCTTAATTGCATATTAGAGTAGGGAAAATGATAAAAATAACCAAATTCGCAAATATCAACAAGAAAATAAAGACGTGGACTTGCCTGGTAACAACCAATGACGAGCAGTGAAGGGAATGTTGGATGGAAAACACATGAGTGAAACTTACTCCCATTACAGCTAAGCTCATGAACACATTCCCCTTCAAGAGTCCAAATCCTGACAGAGTCCTCACTCACAGATGCCAGCAATTCTCCCGATGGATCCCAACATACAGAATTTATTGTCTTTGTGTGACCCTACAATCATTGTACAACATTAAAACAACCATTGGTTAATATTTTAAGTTCACTTCTAAAACTATGATGATAACCGGATAAGATAAAAAGTGCACGACTAGGGACCCTAACTCAAGTAGAACTTCTAACTTCTCATTGAAACATTTGTTTTACCTTTAATGAATATCGGCATGCCTGTGTTTCCACATCAAGTATAGACACGATGTTTTCAGCTGCTGCAGCAAGGTACCTCCCTAGACGAGGTTGAAATCTCATCTGGGTAGTGCCACCCTAACCAACAATAAAATTATCACTTTAATACGCAAGCTACAAAACAGGTTTCCCTTAAAAAAATAGAAGAGAAAGGCCATCTAGGGCTGCAAAGCATCTTGTACAAAGGGATATGCACAGAAAATAAGATAAATTGATTAAAATTCTACCTTGGAGACTCTAACACAACTGCCATTGTTTATGCTCCAATATCGTATCTCACCATCACCATCACACGAGCATATAAGATCATCTTTATTTGGGTGAAAATCTAGCGACATGACAGATGCAGAATGTCCCGTAAAAGTGCGAAGAGAATACCCAGGCTGCATAGAAAGTATATATACAGTTAAAGAAAAATACCCATTAGAGAAACACAATTCATCTTCTATATAGAGGCAACAAACTATCCAAGAATGCAATCATTAACAAAATCCCAGCAAAGATATAGATCTAATACTCGAATCTAAATACAATAACAGGACAACTTTTTAGCCTTTTACAACTCCATATAGTAAACATTAATCTAAGCAGCCACAAAATTATGCATAGATTACACCATCTTAAAAAGTAAGAGGATTACAGCATAATCCATGATAGAATAGCATCTATGTTGAACACAATACAATTTCAATAAACTTCCAATTGCTGGTATCCCAAAATAAGTGTCGATGTTTACTCTACTTGTATCAAATCATAATCATCAATCATATTTGAGATTCGAAGTCTATAATTTCTCTTTACTCCTCATCTAAAATCATATAACTTGAACAATCTCAAACTCAAATCTTAGCAGAGAGAACTATTATAGATATTATGTTTTTTCTTGTAAATAACATTAAGAAGATTTGTTATCTCACTAACAAAATAACTTCAGTGAAAGATGGACAGATATACATGTTTATAACTTCAAGGAGTGGCACGCTTCAAGACTGGCAAATATTACCATTGTGATGTGCATAGTATGTTGCTCAAAACCCTTGGGAAAATATAGAAATAATTTCCCCAAAAAGCGGTATTATATTATTAAAGAAAAACACAAAAGAAATCTACTAACATTCTCAACATCCCAAACCCTGACAGTTTTGTCGAATGAAGATGTTGCTAGACGCGGCATGCTTGCACTGAAACGGACATCAGTTATCAAAGATGAGTGCTCTTCAAGAATAGCTTTTTGTTTTAGTGAATCCGCATACCATATAACAGCCTGCATTACATGAAAATGAGGAGGAGAATATGACATTATTCCATATCTAAACAGAATAAAGAAATAAATTTTGTTTTTCAATTCCCTTCAAGCAGGACAATTGCACAAGTTGACTGCTAATTTCAGAAAGTTAGTTGAGCAAAGAAAGTGTCAAGATTAATGTTTCCCCTAACCTTTTTGTCATGGCCACCACTTGCAAGTAATTTTCCATCAGATGAGAAATGGCAACAGGCAATTTTGCTTGAGCTTGCACGTACAGAATTTACATCAGAAAATGTGAAGCCTGAAAAGAAAAGAAAAACAGCCCCATAGCTTCTGAATCTGTGTCATTGCCTCACGTCAATGAATTAAAGAGTGACTATGTACAGTGGAAATTCACATATAAAAGATAAAGAAGCACATCCCTTTTAATTACATAACCAACAACACACACACATATATAAAGAATTGTAAATGTTTTCAAATTAAATATTCTAAAGTATATTTGAGGCAAAACGATAAAGAGACTTTGCGATTTATTAAAATCATCTTGATTGCTGTTTGAGATTTGTACTTTATTGTAATTCACCATGACCACAGCGAGTTACACGCTAAAAGAAAGAGTTTCGTGTGAACACACTGCCAGTGTAAATTCGTTTTACACTGTCAACTTAAGAGAGTCCTCTACTTTGCTGCGTCATATCACCACTTTGAAGATGTAGTTAGAGGAATGGAGTGATGTGGCAAAATAATAAATTTTTATTGGATGTCAGTGTAAAGTAACATACAGTGACAGTGCAAATATCCTTCAAATTCTAAAAGATAAGAATGCAAACTTTTTTATTCAAGTGAGAGAATATTAGACATACACATAAGAAACTCTTTGCAAGGTTGAAGTCAGAAAATTTTATGATCAATATAAAGTGGTGTTTACTGCACCTTTGCTTACATCCATACAACGGCCGACAGGATCTCTAGGATCCGTATCATCTTGCGATAAAAAAGACTCTACATTATCATCTAAAGACCCATCGTCCACAAAGCGATCCACATCAGCCTTCAATTCAAGATCCTTATCATCCCACTGCCAAAATGAAATTGCAATGAGTATACATGCAAGGAATGAAATCACTCCTTCCATCAATTAAACCACGTATAAAAGCAACTCACCAACTGGTTTGAAGGTGATGTAAGAGTTCCAGTACCATCAGTGCTAAACATCATTAGAGGCTTTGAAGAACTACTAGTATGAGGTAAAGCAGGCATTGAAACAGCATCTCCAGGAGTATGAGTTGAGGGCGTTGAGGGGGCTGAACTTGGTGATGGGCCTGCCGTATTTGCCGTTCCTGAACTATTTGCAGGACCCGAAGAAGATACAGGTTGCTTTCTCTTTCTTCCCATCTGGTTTTTTGAAACCTTCAAGTACATTAAGAGAAACATGTTAGGAACCAATTTCATACTCTACATAAGTTGCACACTAAATTTATAGTAATGTCACCAAGTTGGACATATAAGTAGTTGAAATCATGATTTTCACTTTTTTTAAATGCAAAAACCAAATAAGAAATAAAATCTTTTCCAACTATTCGATCCTGGAAACTTGAAGTTAAAGAGATTGTTTTGCAATATTTGAAATTGAAACCAGTGAAGAAACAACCAAAGATTCAAATTGCCTATTCTGTATTCCAAAATGCTTCCCACCATTAAAATTCTCAAAGTCACACGCATATCCATAAAGTAAATCTCGTTCATACGCATATCCATAAAATACACTAACCACAAAAAGAATACATGCATAATCATGCAATGAACGTTCAAATATCCTTAAAAAACAAGTAAATAGATTCGAAACATACAAAATGCAGTTAACCCTGCTGTGGAACAAGCTACTATTGCAAAAATTGGTGAATACAACCAACCATCATTAAGAATCTCATCCTTGGACCAAAAACAAGCAAAAGGTGGAATGCCACAAAGCATAAGAACTCACACTTTGAAGAAATATAAAATCGCTATTTTACTTTGATACATTTAATAAAACAACCTGATTGTGCACATCAGAAAAATTGTTAGCCATTATGTGTCAAGCATTATACATTTCTACAGCTCAGAAAAAAACTATTACCCATCGTTTCAGAAAAGGGACATCAATAAGTGAAGTGTTGCTCAAACACATATGAGGTATTGACAGCTATAAAAGGACTGACCTGATCATTTCCTCTATATGAGTTTGACATGCTGCCATCCATGGTGACACTACCACCACCTCCCCCTACCTTATCTTGCTGGTGCATGCTATGATTTGAAGTCTGAGATTGCTGATTTGAAAGAGCATGCTGTTGAAGTTGCTGCTGTTGTGCATTGATGCACGACTGTTGTTGATGTTGCTGCTGTTGTTGTTGCTGCTGTAACTGAGCCAGTTTCAACTACACATACAAAAAAACACTTTCAGATGATGCAAATCATGAATCTTTTGGCAAATATAAGAGACTTATAGATAAAATTGTTTAACTAATCATGCTACAAATAAAATGAAGATAAAAGGTAACTAATTAGAATAGAACTAGCACCTTCATTAGCATATCTGTATCTCCACGGGGAAAAGGAGGGCCACCGCCATGAAGAGGTGATCCAACATTCGATAACATGTCACCCCCAGGGTTCGAAAGGCCATCCTTATTTAGGCCAATATTCCTATTATTCAGAAGCATTCTCAGCCTTCTACTTTCTTCACTGGCAGAAGGTGATGCCAAACTCTGTTGTGCAAGCATAAGTTGTTGCTGATGCTGTGGTGTCAACATTTGTAGTTGATGAAACGGCTGAGGAGCCTGCATATAAGGCTTTTGCTGCTGAAGTAAACCAGAGCGAAGTTGCTCCAAACCCTAATAAAAGGATAAGAAAGGCTTAGTAATAGTAATGAAAGTTCACAACTGAAGTGCTTTTGTAACAATTAAAGAAAGCATGTTTGAAGGATGTGTACGATGTGTTATGTTTATGAAAGCAGAATATATCTGCAGGGAGAAGTGATATTAATAAAAAAAAAATGATCACGTACTGTGAGTGGCCACCCTTTCAAAGTCAAATTGTTGTTCCCTTGATTTGATCCTGGCACAAGAAAAGTTAAAATACATTGTTTACTACAATTACGGACAAGAATAAAAACTAAAAGACCACAATTAATGTTACATTGAAACCCAAAAATCCTTATGGAAAAATACCGGAAATTCCTAACAATGATCCTTCAGGACCCGCAGCTCTGGGATTTAAAACCGGATTTATCTCACTCTTTATATCCTGATTCCAAATGGCAAGTCAGGGAAAAGCAGCTAATATGGAATATAGGAAGTAACAAGATAACTCTGGGAACAGAGGTGTACCGGTGTAGACCCTGGTAGTTGCTGACTACGAGCTTGAACTTGTGGAGACATCCCACCAGCAGTGCCATGCAAAACTTGCCTGAAATCAAGAAATTTGGTGCTAGCAGAGTAAACACCCACAGATATAGAGAATGCAGAATGTTCAGAGAACTGAACGCCAAATAAATGTTTTTAGAATAACGAACACATGATAATTAATTTTTCAAAAGCAGGAGTAGACCGTCCAACAGACTAAGATATAAAGAATGTCTTTTGCTTCGCGTTAATAACATGATCTTCAACTCATAGTATTTCAGATGAAACTTCAATTAACAAAAAAACTCACCCTGAAGGCTGACCACCAGCTGCAGCTGACTTCAATATTGAGGCATGGTTTGGGTCCAAGAGTTGACCCATGTTCTCACCAAATCTTTGCTGTATAGCATACCAAAAAAAGCAATGAACATATGTATCATTAAAACAATGTTCATCTTATAGTAGGATAACCAGAACATCCTTCTACCTTCATTGCTGCGTCATCCAAAGAATCCCTCTGTGGGGGACCTTTTAACCTTTCCTCATACATCTTTGTTGCTATTGCATTCGCAGTTGCCGGGTTTCCAGCTAACCCATTTGCGCTACCATTTAAGAGATGAGCCCTATCTCTATTTTGTTGTTGTTGTGGTTGTGGTTGTGGCTGCTGCGGCTGCGATTGTGGCTGTTGCTGATGCTGCTGCTGTTGTTGCTGCTGCTGTGCATGCCTCTGCATCAGAAGTTGTTGCATCTGCATGTGTTGTTGCTGCTGCTGCTGCACATGCGGTGACTGCTGAGGTTGAGGCTGCTGCTGTTGTTGTTGCTGTTGCTGTTGTTCCCTTGCCTTGATTAATTGAGTCTTCATACGGAATTTCACAGACCATAAATTAAAAGCGATAATAACTAAATTATGTCTTCTCTTCTAATTGTGTAAAATGTAGCTCCCAGTACCATCAATTTAACAACGGTAACAAAGATAATGGATGAGTAGTTATAAAACAAAAGCAGCTGTGTAAACTGTAATCGCTATATCACTCAGCTAAAAGCCTAAAACAATAGTCTATAATACCCGCAGTTCATTAAAACAATCAATTTCGACCAACTATTCTGTGATAGCAAACTAACCCACGAAGGTCCTTTACAAACATGTGAAAACAAACAGATTTAAGTGCACAGATAATCACATGCTCAAATTTAGCATAAAAGAAGGTAGCAACTAGCATAGCATAATACAATAACCATGAAAGTTTTCTTTCAACTAACCTCTATATATGATGCAGCCACCTCGGAGTGCTTCTCATTAGTCCTTGCAATGAAAATATCCCAGAAAACTGACCACCATTCAAACAGAAAACCTCCAGGAGCATCAATAGCTGCAATCCCATGTTGCCATCAATCACACACACACACACACACAAATAAAGCAACTAAGTCAATAAAATGGACAAATACAAAGAAAAATTTAACTTTTAAATCCAGTTTTTCCTTCCATAAAAGCACAGTTTTGAGGAATCTTACCAACAGGGTCAGATGATACTTTTCCCTCAGCTTGAAAAGCCTGAGCAGAAGCTTTCAAATCTCTCTTAACAAGGTAATCATGGATGTAAACATCTAACCTGGAATTTCTCACAATGCAACAACAAGTAACAACTTGAATCAGCAAAAAAATTGAAACTTTACGACAAAATTGAAGTTCAGAAGCCAAAAATTAGCAATTTCTTATAAAACCTAAGAAACCCAACAAAGAAAAAATATGTGCATTCATAATAAACATGAAAAAATACAAGTTCAGACATGAAGAATAAGAAAAACCCATTAAGCAAAATGAAGAAATAAACAAAATAGAGCATGAAAAAGAAAAGCCAAGTTGGAAAAATGAAGAAATAAACAAAGTAAAGGTTGAAACTTGCATCTTATCAGCTTCCCAGTTAGTTTGAGACATGGTTGAAAAAAGGTGACCGTGTAGAAGGTGTTGGATGATGGTTGAATGAGCTGCGTGTTGTAGTAGATGAAGAGTTTGGTTTTCTTGATATGGCTGGCTGTGACAGAAGCTTGAAGAGAGAGAGAGAGAGAGAAATGAAGAAGAAGAAGAAGAACAAAATCCAAAGGACTTATTTATTGGTCCATTTATTGTATATTTATTTTAACAAATTCCTTCATTTATTATTTTATTAAATTCAGATATATTTTGGCACTTGACAGCTGGCTCCGTGTCAAAATAAAAGAATATCTTTTAACTTTTTTTTCCTACAAAAGAAAGATAAATAAAGTTTTTTTTTTTTACGTTAAGATTAAATAAAGTTAATTGCAGCTTATAGCAAAAAAAAAAAAATAAATTAAAACCC